>Ga0206950_1046_pt1 | contig 29600 bp, 30 predicted proteins | sample Alteio_BWOrgHeat_41_FD_152954 | JGI IMG/M metagenome (GOLD analysis project Ga0206950, IMG submission 152954) | Enriched cells from forest soil in Barre Woods Harvard Forest LTER site, Petersham, Massachusetts, United States -... | ecosystem: Environmental > Terrestrial > Soil > Temperate forest >... | reverse complement strand
CGAGTACATTTCAAGAATGGGCGATGGTGCGGAAAATAACGGCAATGCTGGAACTTGGCTGCGCGCAGGCATCAATCACCACATGACAGTCGTAGCCCGCCAGATCGCCAGCCTTCCCGATTCTTTAGCCGTCGACGGACGGCGTCGCGCAAATAGCTGCAGCTTGCCACAGCAACCAACTCGGCGTAAATCCATTCGCGGGACTTAGAGCGCGAGGCTTTGGTACTGTCAAGTTCCCGGAGGACCTCCAGAGCCTCTTGCCGCCAAAGCAGCCTCACGACAGACATCGGATCGGGTGAGGGATTTGTCATGGGCAGTTTTAGGTCGCAGAAGGACAGTCGTCCAGAATCGAAGCGAGCTGATCGCACACCCCACCAGTCCGGGATGATTTCGACAGCATGGCTAACGTGGCGTTCGCCTGCGACAAGAGTTACATAGTCGAATACAGCTGCGAAGGCCTGGATTTGCTCTGGAAGGCGCGTGAGCGTGTCCTGATCACTCTTCAGCTCATAACCATGCATCACACCGTTGACAACAGCCAGGTCGATTCGGCATGCTCCATGGAGGATCCCCAACTCCTCAATTATGGCCGTCTCGGGATCATCCGTATGACGGGCAAGAAGCTCTCGTTTGAGCGCGGTCCGAATGTGGAAATCCTTCATCTGCAAACTCCGATGATACAGAGAAATCGGAGAGTGCCGTGGGTTTCTTGGATGAGGTACCGACCTTGCAATCTCTTTGCGAGAGTTGCAGCGCTCGACTGGGCGGACGAGAGCGTGCCCCTACGTGGTCTTTACTGAATCAACGTCCCCCCGTTCGCCGGCTCTTCCTCCGGCGGGATCACCACCGCTGCCGCTACGCGATCTCCCGCTTCGATGTTCAGCAGCCGCACGCCCTGCGCCGACCGGCCCGACTCGCGAATGAATTTCGACTCAATCCGGATGATCTTGCCGTACTGGCTGATCAGCATCACTTCAGACTCTTCCGCAACCTGCGCGATACCGACCACTTTGCCATTGCGCTCGGTGGTCTTGACGTTGATCACGCCCTTGCCGCCGCGGTTGGTGAGACGGTATTCGTCCGCCGCGGTGCGCTTGCCGTATCCATTCTCGGTGACTGAGAGGATGAGCGAGCCTTTCTTGCCCAGGTCTTCGACAACGTCAGTGCCTGCTTCGGCAGCTTTCACCGGCGGGGCAACCTCCGCACCAGGCTTGACCGTGGTCGCCATGCCCACGATGTAATCTTTCTCGCCCAGGTTCATGCCGCGCACGCCGGTGGCGTTGCGCCCCATGGAGCGAACGTCGCTCTCTTCAAAGCGGATCGCCTGTCCATCGTGCGAAGCCAGAAAGACGATCTGCTGTCCATCGGTCAACCGAGCCGCCACCAGTTCGTCGCCTTTTTCAATGTTGATGGCAATGATCCCGCCCGCCCGCACGTGACAGAAATCTTTCACGTCGGTCTTTTTGACCGTACCGTTGCGCGTGGCGAAGAAGACGTACTTGTTCTCTTCCTCCAGATCGCGCACCGCCAGCATGGTACGCACGGTTTCGCCGGGTTGCAGCGAGACCAGGCTACCCACATGTTTGCCTTTACCAGCCGCGCCCACGTCGGGGATTTCATACACTTTCAGCCAGTACACGCGCCCCGTGTTCGTGAAAATCAGAATGTAAGCGTGCGTCGAGGCGATGAACAGATGCTCGACGAAATCCTCGTCGCGCGTCTTCATGCCCATGCGGCCCTGTCCACCGCGCCGCTGATTGCGGTAGGTGGAAATCGCCGTGCGCTTCATGTATCCACCATGGCTCACCGTGACCGCCATCTGCTCGTCGGCGATCAGGTCTTCGAGCATAATCTCGGCGGCCTCGTCTTCAATGACCGTTCGGCGCTCATCGCCGTAAAGTTTCTTGATCTCTTCCAGTTCCTTCACAATCACGCCGCGCAACTTCTTTTCCGAGCCAAGGACCGACTCATATTCCGCAATGCTGTCGCGCGTCTGCTTCAGCTCTTTGTTGATTTCATCAATCGAAAGCTTGGTCAGGCGATGTAATTGCAATTCCAGTATGGCGTCCGCCTGGATTCCGGTGAATGGTTTTTCTGGATCGAGCTTGGGAGTGCGTCCTGTCGTGTTGATATCAATTTTCTTGCCCGCAAAATAGGCGACCAAATTTTCCCGTGCTTCGCCACGGTTCGCGCTGCCGCGAATAATCGTGATCACGTTGTCCAGATGATCCAGCGCGGTCAGGTAGCCTTCGAGAATATGTTCGCGGTCTTTCGCCTTGGCCAGCAGGTACGACGTTCGTCGTCGCACCACATCCACACGGTGATCGATGAAGTGCTGGATGGCCTGAATCAGCCCCATTTCCTTGGGCTGATTGTTCACCACCGCCAGGAAGATCATGCTGAAACCTTCCTGCATGGAGGTGTGCTTGAACAGCTGGTTGAGCACGATCTGCGGTTCCGCTCCGCGTTTGAGTTCAATCACAATGCGCATTCCATCGCGGTCGCTCTCATCGCGAATATCGGAAATATCGTCGATGATTTTGTCATTGACCAGTTGCGCCATGCGCTCAATCAGACGCGCCTTGTTCACCTGGTAAGGAATTTCAGTGACGATAATTGCCTGGCGGTCTTTATTGAAGGTCTCAATCGCGGCCTTGGCCCGCATCATGAAACGGCCGCGCCCAGTCTTGTACGCCTCGTAAATCCCGGCCTTGCCGTGAATAATGCCGTAGGTCGGGAAGTCCGGGCCTTTTACGATTTTCAAAATCTCCGGCAGTTGTGTCGCCGGATTATTCACCAGCGTGATGGTCGCATCTACAATCTCGGTCAAATTGTGCGGCGGAATTTTCGTCGCCATGCCCACCGCAATCCCATCCGAGCCATTCACCAGTAAATTCGGAATGCGCGTCGGCAAAACATCCGGTTCAATTTCGTTCCCGTCATAGTTCGGACGGAAATCCACCGTCTCTTTATCCAGGTCCTCGAGCAGCGCCGAAGCCACGCGCGTGAGCCGCGCTTCCGTGTACCTGTCGGCTGCCGGCGGATCGCCATCCACCGAGCCAAAGTTTCCTTGCCCATCCACCAGCGGATAACGCAGCGCAAACGGCTGCGCCAACCGCACCAACGCGTCATACACTGCGAGGTTTCCGTGCGGATGGTACTTGCCCATCACTTCTCCGACGATCCTGGCGCACTTACGCGTGGAGCGGTTGTACCCCAGCCCCATCTGCTGCATGGTGTACAGAATGCGGCGATGCACCGGCTTCAATCCGTCACGCACGTCAGGCAGCGCGCGGCCAATAATGACTGACATCGAATAGTCGAGATACGATCGCCGCATCTCCTCTTCGATATTGACTGGCTGAATATTCAGCGCGCCGGGATTGCCGCCTTCACCCGGAGGCGGCGGTGTCAGAGGAAGTTCTGGATTTTGATCGTCGGGCATGAAAGTGTGTCGCTCCTGCGGGACTGGCCTGGGCTCCCGCGCAATTCGTGTAACTTATTGCATTTGCAGCAACTTATTGGACTATCGGATAGCTTGGATTATAACATACGGGAAGCCACTTTGGAGCGGGTAAAGGGTTGCCGTTCCAGGTCCACTGAGAGCAATGCTTGTGTGCGTGGGTGCCCCATTTCTCGCGCGCCCTTTGCGCGAGAAGTGGGGCCTTAGGCGGGAATCAACAGAGCACCTGTCCGAGAAGCGCAGCGCCGAGGAATCTAGGTTTCCCGGCCTCCGCCTGAAACCCGGCCTAATTCCCCTTAGGTCCGGCCGGCACCTGAAAATCCACCCCGCGATCATCATTTTGCTTTGCGGTCGCATCCAGATCCAAGTCCGCCAATTCGATTTTCTTGCGACGCCCGCCGGTCAGGTCGTACAACGTGCTTCCCACGATGGCGTAATTGGCAACCTCAAGCTGATGACCGTCCTTGAACACCAGCAACGTTTGAGGCTGGCTGGGTGCTGGGACAGATTCTGGTTGTGCGTCGCTACTTGCGTCTGGCTCGGCTTGGCCGCGAGCCGATGCTCGGTCCGTCGGAACCGGAGCGGGAGCCGCCGTTCCCGGCCCTCTCCGGTCAAACACAGTAGGCCCGCCATTGTACTGGTCAGCCGATTGATCCGGCGTATTCGCAGCTTCGTCCGACGAGTTGTCGTAATACCCGTAGTAGGGCACTCCATAGACCACTCCCACACCATGATGCGGGTGGTGATGAGGGTGCATAAAGATCGTGTTAGGTGCAACCGCGCCTCGGAAGCAGCATGTCGGCACGTTTGGAGTGAAGCCTCGCGGTCCGAGCGAAGTAACGCTCGGCGGTACGCCATTGACCTGTCTCCCGCCAAAACCAGGCGATGTCACCGATGGAGGAATCCCATTGATTTGCGCCACAGCCACAGAGGCCCATCCCACTAGCCCCAACACCAAACCCGCTACCGTAGCCCGATTCAAACGTTGCATTACCAAATCATATACCGGTGACATGGCGCACGTCCCCCTTCTAAATTAGAACGTGGGAACCCGCCTTAAGTTGCGTACGAATATCAGATTTTCTCGGCTACCCGGCCCTTCAGACCCTTCCCCACCTCGCCAGTTCCGCCAAATTCCACAATGCATTGGCCAGCAACAGCCCCCAAACGCAGGCCATCACCCAACTTCGTTGCCCGCTCTCCAACAGGTCAGCCGCAATGCCCGCGACAAACACAAACAAAAACGGCAGCGCCATCAGATGAAAACCCAACCCTGGATAGTGTGGTGCCCCCATTCCCAGCAGCAAGAAAAACGCTGCGACCACCAGGGGCGCCGTATTCCCGAAATATCTCGACCGGCGCCAGGCAAAATACGTGCTCAGCGCCACCGGAATCGCTAGAAATAACCCCGGTCCAGCCTGCCCAATTTCCCGCACCACGCGAAGATAGGCATTGGGCGTCAGAAATCCTCGCCAGCCGTTCTCGATAAATACGGCGTGCTGCATGCTTCGCCAGAAGACTGTGGGCTGGAAAAGATAAGAAGAAAAGATCAGGACAAATGCAACTCCGCAAGCTGCGGCCCAGATGGCGACCGCTGCCCCCCTCCGCGTGGGCGCAAGATACAGCATGAATCCAAGCGCAAGGGGAAGTAGAACGATCAGCGAAAACTGGCAACCGATGGCCAGCGCCAACGACAGCCCCAACAGCAAAATGCGCCGCCAGTTCCACACGACTACCTCTCGGGGCGCATACAACGTGTGGGCGACCGCGATGGCCGTGAAAATTCCTCCGAAGGCGCCCCACGCTGCGCCAATCTCCGGCTGCGCGCTATACAGGGTGCTGCCTCTTATCATCACGGGAGAAGCGCAATATAACCCCAGCGCGATGTACCCCCCCGCGTTCCCGTACAGCCGACGGGCAACGTACCACAGCGATGCCCCCAGCAGAACGCCGAACAGCAGGTATGGCGCCCGCGCCATCCATCCCCAGTACTGGAATGAACCTGTCGCAGCATTTCCGTTCCAGCCCAATAGCGGAAGCCCAGCCAGTAAGTACCAGAGCGGCGCGTGATTGGGGTCGTATCCCTCGTTAGCTGTGAGTTCCGGCGGCGTCGGCGTGCCCGCCTCCAGACGCTCCACCGAGGGTGTGCCCGCAATCGCTTGCCCGCTCCACTGTTGCAGCCCTTCGATGGCGCGGAACAGCTGCGCGCTGTCCATCTCCAGGGGTAATGTGCGCTGTTGCAGCAGAAACGCACACTGCGCCACGAACCCAAGAAGCATGAGTCCCGCTACTACCTGCGGCCGACCAAAGCGTTCGCGTGTGAGAAATTTCCCCATGAAGGGACGGCGAGTGTTTTACCATGTCCGGGGACAATAAGGAAACTTTCTGCCATGAATGAAGCCAAAGTGCAAACCGCGCAGGACCAGGTGCCTGGCCCTCCACAGATGCTGAATCCCTCCGCCGCCATCTCTGTGCCCACGGAGCCGCACCCTCTGCACCACGTATTCATCGGCCCCAACGGACTGCGCGCCGGATGGCGGCTACTGATCTATATCGCCCTGTGGCGACTCTTTGCCTTCGTGCTGGGTTATCTGGTTCTGCCGCGCGGCACTCTCGAAATCTGGCAGGATATGGCGGGAGAAACGAAACAGATGGTCGCGGCTATCTTGCCTGCACTGGTCATGGCTGTGATCGAGAGGCGCCCCTTCGGAGCCTACGGGCTGCCCGGACGTCAGGCCTTTGGCAAATTGTTCTGGGCAGGAATGCTCTGGGGCATCGCCACCATCACTGTCCTAGTATTCGCGATTGGGGGTTTTGGCGATTTTTCCCTTGGAACGGTTGCCCTGCACGGCGTGCGTGTCTTGAAATTCGCCATCTTCTGGGGTGGCTACTTCACGGTAGTCGGCTTCTTCGAAGAATTCCTGCTGCGCGGCTACTCTCAGTTCACTCTGGCCACCGGGATCGGCTTCTGGCCTACGGCCGTGCTGCTGTCGATCGTTTTCGCGGCCTTGCACACCGGAAACCCCGGAGAAACTTTCATCGGACTGGTCGCGGTCGCGGCCATCGGACTTTTCTTCTGCCTCACTCTTCACCGCACCGGCACTTTATGGTTTGCCGTCGGCTTCCACGCGTCGTTTGACTGGGGAGAAAGTTATCTCTACTCCGTCCGCGACAGCGGCACCACGATTACCGGCCACTTGCTGAACTCGACATTCCACGGCTCCCACTGGATCACCGGTGGCACCGTCGGTCCCGAAGGCAGCCTGCTGGTCTATGTCGTCATCGCAGCAGCCTGGTTCGTCTTCCACCGCAGATATCCCAAGGTGAACTGGCGCGCCGAATAAGCTGCATAAATAGCAACCCCAATCTGTCATCCTGAGCGGAGTTGGCGTTCGCGAAAGCGGACGCCAACGAAGTCGAAGGACCCCTCAGCTGCCTAAGCGGATACAAAAGCCCAAAGGCATTCTCCCAACGCTGCCTAGACAATGCAGTGCCAAAATGTGTTCATGGCAAATACACGCAGCGCAACCCTTAGCATACGGCTGAAGGGGAGGGCCCTGTCAGAGTCATTGCCGGCGTGTTATTCGGGCGCGGATCCATTCTGCCAAGGCTTCTTCTGTGAGGTTGCCAGCGGCCAAATCCACCATGGTTTTGACCGCGTTGACCTCCTCGACGTCGAGTTCGAATCCGTTCAATTCAAGGAAGAGCCCGAGGGCGAGAAACCCGGCTCGCTTATTGCCGTCATTAAAGGGATGACCACGAACCAGCCCGAACCCGTAGGCCGCAGCCAACCGCGCCACATCGATACCACGCTCGTAGGCGTAGACGTCCCTTGGACGCGCCAGCGCCGACTCCAGCGCTGCTTCATCGCGCAGCCCCCATAGTCCACCGTGTTCAGCGAGGCTCTCGGCATGGAGCAGCACGAAGGCGCGCTGGTTCAACCAAACCGGCTTCCTCACTTGGCCAGCGCGCGGAAAACGCTGCGATACTTACTCATGAATCCCCGGCCAAGGTCGAGTTGCTTCTCCACCTCAGGATCGTAGGGTGTGAGCAAATATCCCGCGGGCGTTTCTATGGCGAACAGTGTGTCGTCCTTCTTGGCTCGCAGGCGCACCAGCATTTCTTTGGGCAGCACGAGGCCGGTGGAGGTCCCTACGGACCTAAGCTTGAGCTTCATGAGGTACCTCGATACTCATGTTCATTATAATACAGGGATTTGTGGCACGGCACAAAGGATTTCGCTTCTCGAACTACCTGGTCTCGCACAGAAAGACGGGCTGACCCTCAACGATGCTGCGCACTTGGCGCTTGCCATGCGACTCAACTTGCCTTTGGCAACGACCGACGCGGATCTCCGACGGGCCGCAGCTGCAGCGGGTGTCGGGATGGTGGCGGGATAGCTTTGTGGAGTCGGGCGCGGGCGACGTGAAACCTCACCAAGGAAGAGAAGGACTTCGGCTACGCATCGGCGACTGCCGGCTCTTCTTCGTCTGCCCCGATCCCAACACCATCCGCCCCAAGCTGGAGATTGGCGGCCACCCTCAAGGCGGATGGTAGGCAAGGCCACCCTGTCTTAATTGCCCCTCGGCTTCATAAATTCCAGGTAGGCTTCCGAGAACGCTAACAAGAATTCAGCCACCAGCTTGGCGATTCGGTGCAGTTCCCAAGCGATCCACAGAAGTGCAAGGACAATTCCAACGAGTCCGATATCAATCATTTGCTGGCCTCCGGCTTGGTAGAGTGATTTTAATCACAAAAACCTATACCCGAAATCGCGTTAGCAAGCGCAGTAGATGGCAAGCCCTTGGGCTAAGCCTTTGATTTGAGTTGTTCGAAGTCTGCATGAGGGTGAAAATCGGAGATGCGCTCTAGGTCCTGGCGATCAACATCGAGGTATGTGTAGATGCGCATGATCTCACAACTGCGATTCAGTGTTTTGTGGGCTGCTACGAAGTCATCGGGCAGGCGATAGTGGAACTCGCCGCGAAAATCGATTAGCGGAATCGGACGATTACAGGCCTTACATCGGACAGAAAAGTACGAGGCGCTCCCCACAGCATGTCTCCTAGATTATTACTGAATTCTGGCGTGAAGGAACCCCGCGGGTTCCCGCTTGCCCGGTGTCCATTCCACACCTAATCTCCCGTCCTGAGCGGGCCATTTCCTGAGCCATCCGTATGGGATATCGGGAAACAAATTAGGATCAAACGGGATTTCAGGCTCTGGATGCAGCGCTCCGACCAGCCGAGACTGGTCGCCAAAAATCCCGATAAGCCATATTGCGGAAACATGCGGCAAACATGTCACAATCCTCCCAGCATTATCTGGCTTGACGAACACTGAATTTCTGAGATCGGTTGCCAGCATCGCCGGATTGTCGAGACTGGTAGACGGGACGGGATCCGAGACCAACAAACTCTCGACCGCATGACCATCCATCAGAACGAGCGCACTTTCATCCGAGCTTGCGATCGCCAAGACCCTGGGGAATGCATAACGTCCTAACTGTCGATCTGCTCTCTGCGCCACGTTCTTTAGTTTGAACGTTTCCAATTTGAATGCGCCGCCAACGCGTCCGTCGCCCTTCTTAGGCCAGCATGATCTTCTCGCGACACCGTCAGAGTTTAGCGACTTGACCTCAACAACGAATTCGCTCATTTTGTCGGGTCTACAGATGAAGTCAACGCCGCCGGTGCTGGCATCCTCAAGAACGTCGGGACGTGCCTTAGAAGACCATAGCAGGGAGAATACAACCGCCTCGGCCTCGGCAGCCTTGGCATCCGCCTCCAGGCGTTCCCCAAACCTTTTTAGGTGGGCATTGTAGTGGTTTCTCGCGAGAAAAACCCAGTAAGAGTCTACAACTTCGTGAATCGGAATCCCATGAAAGCTGCGAAGGCTCATGAAACTCATGCCTGCTTAACTCCACAAATTAGATATCCAGGTTCTTCACATCCAGTGCGTTCTCTTCAATGAACTTGCGTCGTGCCTCGACGTCCTCGCCCATCAGCGTGGAGAAGATGGTTTCGCACTCGGCAATATCTTCCAACTTGACGGAAAGCAGCGTGCGCCGCTCGGGGTCCATGGTGGTCTCCCACAATTGCTGCGACGTCATTTCGCCCAGACCTTTGTAGCGCTGCACAATGTAATCCTTGCGCCCCTCCGACAGAATGTAGTCGAAGAGTTCACGCGCGTTCGCTTTCTCTACTATCACCGTTTCCGCCGGCCGTTTCTTGGCCGCGGATTTTGCGGGCGTTTCCGGCGCAGCCTTCTTTTCGGCTGTGTCCCCATCGGCTTCTTCCCCTGCCGCGTTGCCGTTGGCAGACGCACCTCGGGCGATTGTTTCTACGATGAACGGCGGCTCCATGTACTGCTCAATCTGCTTGAACTTTGAAAGCAGTTGCCGGTATTCCGCTGTCGAAGCCAATTCCCAGTTGATCAGGTGCTCTGCGCCCTGCGAGTTCAGATAGCGCACTTCCCACAGGCTGTGCTCTTCGTCGAAGCGGCTTCCCACTTCCTTGAAGTTGCGCTCTTTCTGCAGTTTCTTGAGTTCCTTCTCCAGCTTTTCAATCTTCTTGGCCGTAGTTTGCTTGTCGCCTTCAAAGTCCACTCGTTTGGCTAGATCAAGCTTGGGCAGCAATCCGGTCACGTTCTCGTCGCGCAGGTGCTTGTCCACTTTGGAGAACAATTTCAGATATTCATCCAGCACATTGATGAACCGCGCCAGGTTCGCGCCTTCCAGCTTGGCTGCGCCTTCACCGTAACGCACCGACAGCCCCTCCGACGCGCGCTTCACCAGCACCTTCACGTACTCGCGGTCGTCTTTGATGTACTGCAGCGACTTGCCCTTCTTGATCGAATACAGCGGCGGCTGCGCAATGTAGATATGCGTGCGCTTGATCAGTTCCTGCATGTGGCGGAAAAAGAAGGTCAGCAGCAATGTGCGGATGTGGCTACCATCCACATCGGCGTCGGTCATCAGGATGATCTTGCCGTAACGCAGCTTGCTGGGATCAAAATCTTCCTTAGAAATTCCCGTGCCCAGCGCCGTGATCATAGCGCGAATTTCTTCGTGCCCCAGCATCTTGTCGTAACGGGCTTTTTCCACGTTCAGGATTTTGCCCTTCAGCGGCAGAATCGCCTGGAAGCGCCGGTCACGGCCTTGTTTCGCCGTCCCGCCTGCGGACTCACCTTCCACCAGGAAGAGTTCGCAACGCTCCGGCTGTTTCTCCGAGCAATCCGCCAGCTTACCGGGCAAGCCTCCGCCATCGAGCGCGCCCTTGCGGCGGGTCAGATCTCGCGCTTTGCGTGCCGCTTCCCGCGCCCGCGCCGCCTCGATCGCTTTGTTGATAATTTTTCGTCCGACCGTCGGGTTCTGCTCCAGATAAGCGCCCAGCCGTTCATTGACGAACGCCTGTACCACACCGGCAATATCGGAGTTCAGTTTTCCTTTGGTCTGTCCTTCAAACTGCGGCTGCGGCAGCTTCACGCTGATCACCGCCACCAGGCCTTCGCGTACATCGTCGCCGGTCAGATTTTCTTTAACATCTTTGAACAACCCCATCTGCTGTCCCGCATAGTTAATAGTGCGGGTCAGCGAGGTGCGGAACCCGGAGAGATGCGATCCCCCGTCCACGGTGTTGATGTTGTTGGCAAAACTGAAAACTGTCTCAGAGTAGCCATCGTTGTACTGCAACCCAATCTCCATCACCACGCCGTCGCGCTCCGCTTCCATGTAGATCGGCTTGTCGTGCAGTACTTGCTTGCCACGATTCAGGTGCTTGATAAACTCCGCGATGCCGCCGTTGTACTTGAACTCGGCCGCCTTGGGCCCGCCAGTCTTCGCGTCGGTGGTGCGCTCATCGGTCAGAGTGATCAGCAGTCCCTTGTTCAGGAATGCCAATTCGCGCAACCGTTGCGCCAAGGTGTCAAAGTTATATTCAGTCGCAGTGAAGATGCTTCTGTCGGGCAAGAAGTGGACCTTCGTCCCCCGCTTTTTGGTGGCACCGGCTTTTTTCAGCTTGCTGGTGGGATCACCCTTCGAGTACGTCTGCTCCCACGTAAATCCATCGCGCCAGATTTCGAGACCCAACTCTTCGCTCAACGCGTTCACGCACGACACGCCCACGCCGTGCAATCCGCCGGAAACTTTGTACGACGAGCTGTCAAACTTTCCACCTGCGTGCAGCTTGGTCATCACTACTTGCGCCGCGGGTACTTTCTCCCCATCAATGTCCATCGAATCCACAGGAATTCCGCGGCCGTTATCGATCACCGTCACCGAGTTATCCAAATGCACTGTGACTTCAATCTTGTCGGCGTATCCCGCAAGCGCTTCGTCCACGGAATTGTCCACGACTTCATAAACCAGATGGTGAAGTCCCATCTCGCCGGTCGAGCCAATGTACATAGCGGGACGTTTGCGGACGGCTTCCATGCCGCCCAGCACTTTGATGGAATCGGCGTTGTAATCGCCGTTTCCAGAGTTGATTGGATTGAGGTGCCCTTCGCGATTTTTCGCGTCGCTGGGCGCCGCGCTGGGAATTCCTTTGGTGGCCATTAAACTCCGTCGAGTATGCGCAACCCATGCTCCGGAGCAGGATGATGTTTCCATCCCCGAAATCAGGGTCAAATTGCTGAATTTATTAACACTTACGGAAACTTGGACGTGAACAAATTATAGCACATCGCAAGCCCTTTTATCCGCCGGAATCGAGCCGGTAACCTCTCATTATTTGTGCCATTTAGGGACACCCAAATCGCCTGCCTCCCACCCTCAGAACCCCTTCGCCGAATCCATCAGAATCGTCACCGGCCCCTCATTCACCAACTCGACCTGCATCATCTCTTGAAACCGCCCAGTCTGGCAGGGCACCCCAACTGCTCGTACCTGCTCGACAAAGTATTCATACAGTCCCCGTGCCTGCTCCGGCGGAGCCGCCGCATCGAATGATGGCCGTTTCCCTCGCCGAACATCGCCATACAACGTAAATTGCGAAACCACCAGCGCCGCGCCCTTCATCGCCCTCACATCCAGATTCATCCTTCCGTCTTCATCGTCAAAAACGCGCAGCCCCACAATCTTCCCCACTAGATAATCCGCGTCCTCTTCAGTGTCCTCTCGCGCCACGCCCAGCAGGATCAGCAAACCACTCCCGATCTCCCCGGTTGTCTCCGCTCCGACAGTCACCCGGGCCCGGCTGACGCGTTGCACTACAGCACGCATGAATCCTCCTTACTTAGCCACATCGCTAACCAAAGACTCCTGGCCCGCAACAGCCAGCCAGCGGCCCTCGCGATAGACAAAAATATCCGTGAACCGCACTCTTGCCAGCGACTTCCCATCAGCATCTACCACGGTATTCAATCCGCGAACGTAAGCCACCTCACCGTAAACATGAGGCGTCAATTCACTCAACCGGTTGCTCCCCGGGCGCCTGTGCGCGATATGTTCCAGACTGGATGCGCGGTCGCGCACCTCTCCGTCAGGTTCGATGTCCTGAAACTCCTCAGCCAGAATGCAGCTTACGGTGCCCACATCTTTTTTCTCCAGAGCTTTCGCCCAGGTTTGTTCCACCTCGACCAGGGCGTCGCCATTCTTCGCTTGACCAACCGGGCAAGCCGCCGCGAACTGTAAGGGACTTAACACTAGCAGCGCGATCCATATCGTCTTCATCTCGCATATCTCCGAAAATGCCCCATCAATTTTACCGCCCCAGCGGTTGACCTCATCCACTCCGCCAGCTACGATTCCGCTGGTCTGCCGGCTCGCCTTTACAGCGAATCGGGCTGACCGTTACACTACTCGTTCCCTTTCCTCATCTCACGGGAGGTAACTGGCATGGCCGCTGGAGAAAAATTGAAGGAGCACACTGAGAAAGTAAAGCAGATCGTCAGCGAGCAACTGGGTGTGGACGAAGCCGAAGTCACGCCTAGCGCCTCTTTCGTTGACGACCTCGGGGCCGATTCGCTGGACCAGGTGGAACTGGTCATGGCGCTCGAGGAAGCTTTCGACCTGGAAATTCCCGATGAAGACGCGGAAAAAATTCGCACTGTCCAGGATGCCATTGACTACATAGACAAGCACGCCAAAGCAGCGAAATAATCCGGACTGGGCCCGCGCCTGGTGCGACGACATCTGACCGTACCCACGTGAGCTTGGGTGGCCTTCCTTCCCCCCAGACACGCCGCAGCAAGGAGAACTCATGGCAGCCGTTGATGAAAAAGTGAAACAAATCATCGTGGAACAACTCGGAGTGGATGAGGGAGAAGTCACCAACAGCGCCTCCTTCGTTGATGATCTCGGCGCGGACTCCCTCGACACCGTGGAACTTGTTATGGCGTTTGAAGAAGCCTTTGATATCGAAATTCCCGATGAGGATGCCGAGAAGATCCGGACCGTCCAGGACGCGGTGGACTACATCGGCAAACATTCGAAAGGCGGGAAGTAGTTGTCGAGACGGGTCGTAGTCACCGGTATTGGGCTCATCTGTGGCGTCGGCAACACGACCGCGGAAGTCTGGCCGAACTTGCTCGCCGGCAAGAGCGGTGTCGCCCGCATCACCCACTTCGACTCGGCCCAGTTTGCCTGCCAGATCGCCGCTGAAGTCAAGAATTTCGACCCGCTGAACTTTGTCGAAAAAAAAGAACTGAAGAAAATGGGCCGCTTCATTTATTTGGCCCTGGCTGCGGCCGACGATGCCATGAAAGAGTCGGGACTTCAGGTTTCCGATGATATTTCCACCCGCACCGGAGTTCACATCGGCTCCGGTATCGGCGGGTTCGACGTGATCGAGCGCGAGCACTTTAACCTGATCAACGGCGGCCCGCGCAAGATCTCTCCATTTTTTATTCCGGCATCTATTGTTAACTTGGCTGCGGGGCACGTCAGCATCCGCTACAACGCCAAAGGACCGAACGAGGCCACTTGCACCGCGTGCACTTCCAGCGCCCATTCCGTGGGAGACGCTTATAAAATTATTGCCCGCAACGATGCCGATGCAATGATTGCAGGCGGCACGGAGGCCGCCATCACTCCGATGGGCGTGGGAGGATTCGCCGCAATGCGCGCTCTTTCCACTCGCAACGATGATCCGGAAAAGGCCAGCCGCCCCTGGGATTCAGGCCGCGACGGCTTCGTAATCGGGGAAGGCGCAGGCATCCTTATTCTTGAGGAGTTGGAATTTGCCCGCCGTCGCGGCGCCAAGATTCTCGCCGAAATCGTTGGCTATGGCATGAGCGGCGACGCCTATCACATCACTCAGCCTGCCGAAAATGGCGACGGCGCGTACCGCGTCATGCTTAACACCTTGAAAGACGCCAAACTTGCACCTGAACAAATTGATTACATCAACGCTCATGGCACTTCTACCGACCTCGGCGACAAGCTGGAAACTATTGCGATCAAGCGAGCATTCGGCGATCATGCCCGCAAACTGGCCGTGAGTTCCACCAAATCCATGACCGGACACTTGCTGGGCGGCGCTGGTGGCCTCGAAGCGGGTGTCACTGTTCTAGCCTTGCGCGACCAGATTCTGCCCCCCACTGCCAATCTGGACAATCCCGATCCGGAGTGCGACCTCGACTACGTTCCGCATCACGCCCGCAAAGCCAACATGGAATACGCGATGTCCAACTCCTTCGGCTTCGGCGGGACCAACGGCGCGCTACTCTTCCGCCGCTGGTCAGAGTAGGTGTGGCTCGGCCCCGCTCTGAGCGTAAGTCGAAGGGGCTCTCGCCCGCGAATGGTGTCCAGCACTACCTAAGGGGCAGAGGGTTAAGGCGTCACCTTGAATATCGTCCCGACCCCGAAAGATCCGCCCGAATTTGCAGTGCCATAAAGATTCCCGTTTAAATCGAAAACCAGGTCCCCATAGATCCCTGCTCCGTCGCCCCCGTTGAAGCTATGCAGGACGGTCTCTTTGCCGGCTGGCGTAACCTTGAACACTGTTCCGTCGTTAGAAGTGCCGCCCACCACAGTAGTACCGTAGAGGTTGCCCTTTGAATCCGTGGCCAAGCCCCCTTCTGGGAGACTCCCATCCGGATCGCCGGTGAAGCTGTGGAGCACAGTTTCATGACCAGCCCGGCTAAGCTTGAATACAGTTCCACAGTTGCAGTTGGGGTCGCCACCTGCGGACGTCGTGCCGTAGAAATTGCCTGCGGAATCGCGGATCAAGCCAGCCGCGGGGCCTGCCCCGTCGGTACAGTTCTGGGCAGAGCAAAAAGTGTAGAGAACGGTTTCTTTTCTGGACGGGGTGATCTTGAAAACAACGCCGCACCCTCCGCTACAGATGGGATTGCCGCCGCTCAGAGTAGTGCCATACAAATTGCCCGCCGAATCCATGATCAAGCTTGCAACAGAGCCCTTCCCATCGCTGCAGTTCTGTAGTGAGCAAAAACTGTACAGCACGATCAATTTGCCCGGGGGCGTAAGTTTGAAAACCACTCCACCGCCGAAGAATCCACCTGCCATCGTCGTACCGTACAGATTACCCTTTGCGTCTCTGATCAATCCTGCCGAAGGAGTCGCCCCGTCGTTCTGCCCGGTAAAGGCATGCAGCGTGGTCTCCTTGCCGGTCTTCGTTAGTTTGAATACCACCCCGATGGCCTGGGCGCCCCCGCCCGCCGTAGTCGTGCCATACAGGTTCCCTTTAGCGTCCATATTCAAACTGGCCACGGGAAACGCCCCGTCAGCTCCTTGGAAGCTGTACAACACAGTTTCCTTATGGTTCTTATTCAGCTTGAACACCGTTCCAAAAACGCCAGAAGTTCCGCCGAAGGCCGTGGTGCCGTAGAAATTTCCAGCCGCGTCCGTAATCATTCCCGCCTTCGGGTTTGCCCCGTCGGGCGCCCCCTTGAACTGGTACGGCAGGGAGAATTTCTGAGCTTGCGCCAAACTAGAAACAGTGCCCGCAAGGATCACCAGCGCCAGCAGGCGGCATACACGTAAATCCAAACGTTGAGAGAAGGAACTACTCCGCGAAGATGTACGATCCATAGCCTTACCCCCTCGACAAATGTTCCCGATCTTAGCAGAGCAAGATTAACGGAGCGTAAATTTCGGCACTGCTGTGGGCCTGTCGCAGCACCCATTCTGGGAATTTGTTCTCATCATGAACATCTTTTCCCGCTCCATCCGCCACCCTGACACCCGATAATTAACAAATGCTTCGACTTGCCATTGCCGCGTTTCTATTAGCAGGTTTGACCGTCGCACAACGCGAGTCCTCCGACCCGCGAATCCCTGACGAAGTCAAATTCAAAACTGGCTACATCAATCCCATCCCACGCCCCGCAGATTTCAAATCCGCCATGTTGTGGGGCATCGCAATCGCCGACACTCGCATACCCGGCTACCAATCCGCCACTGTAGAACTTGCCTCCACCCAGCTCATCTGCCGTGCAGATGGCAAAAACGAAACTCTCAACCGCGACTCCGGCAACGTCCGCGGAGGTCTTTACCGCCGCATCCCCTGGTTCGGCACCGATCAGCACGAGCCCCTGCCCATTGCCTACGATCCATCGCAACACACGGTTGTGCTTCGAGTAGGCATGCGCCCCGACGTCGTTTGGCATTTCTGGAGTGCCTCCCCGCGCGCTGCCTTGCCCGCGGGAAATATAGAAGGATGTACCGTCAAAGCCCGCGTCAAGATTTCCCCCGGAGCCTTCTTGCAAATCGGCATGGATTATTGGCGCAACCCAACCGTCGCTTATGGCCCCGGCGGCAACAACCACGAAGCCGGTGCCAGCAACTGGTATTTCCCTTCAGATCAATGGCAAGACGCAATCTTCACCGACATCGGAGGCCCGCACTCTTAACCCAGTAAACAAGCTGATTGTCCTCTGTGATCCCCTGTGGCCCCTGTGGTAAAGCCGTTCGCCGAGTCCCGGCAGTTGCTAGAATAGAAACCAGCCCATGCAGCCCTTCACCGAACATTTCGACGTAGCTGTAGTCGGAGCCGGCCATGCTGGATGCGAAGCCGCAATGGCGGCCGCTCGTATGGGTCTCAAGACTGCCCTGTTCACGCTCAACGTTGACCTGATCGCCCAAATGTCCTGCAACCCCGCCATCGGCGGCATCGCCAAGGGCCATCTCGTCCGCGAAGTGGACGCCCTCGGCGGCATCATGGGCGAAATCACAGACGCAGTCGGCATCCAGTTTCGTCTGCTCAACACTTCTCGTGGCCCCGCAGTCTGGTCGCCCCGCGCCCAATGCGATAAGCAAGCCTATCGCCTGAAAATGCGCGAGGTCCTGGAATCGCAGCCGAATCTGACGATCAAGCAAGCCGAAGTCGCAGACTTGATCGTCGAGAATATTCACTGTCATCCCGAGTGCAGTGAGGCGAAGCCGAACGAAGTCGAGGGACCTGCTGTTTGCTCGGACGACTTACCCCGCACTTGCCGTGGCCTCCACTTGCGCGACGGCCGCACCATCGGCGCCAGCGCCGTCATCATCACCACCGGCACTTTTCTCAACGGCTTGATCCATTGCGGCGAGCAGCAATATCCCGCCGGCCGCTCCGGAGAACCCAACGCCGTCCTGCTCGGCGAATCCCTGAAGCAGCTTGGCTTGCGTGGCTGCCGCCTTAAGACCGGCACACCGCCTCGCCTCGACGGTCGCACAATTGACTGGTCACGTTTCGAGCTACAACCCGGTGACGCCGACCCTACGCCTTTCAGCTTCCGCACCAAAAAAGTCGCACACCACGACTCGCAGGTTCCTTGCTACATCGCCTGGACCACGCTCGAAACCCACCGCATCATCAGCGACAACGTGCATCGGTCGCCAATGTACAGCGGACAGATTCAATCCATCGGTCCGCGCTACTGTCCATCGATTGAAGACAAGATCGTCAAGTTTCCCGACAAAACTACGCACCAGCTCTTCCTCGAACCCGAAGGCCTGAACACGCACGAGATTTATGTGAACGGCATGAGCACGTCGTTGCCGGTCGAAGTGCAGATGGAAATCCTCAAATCCATCCCGGGCCTTGAGACCGCGGAAATGCTGCGCCCTGGCTACGCCATCGAGTACGACTCGATAGACCCCACCGAACTCGAACGCACTCTGGAAACTAAAAAGATTGCTGGCCTCTTTCTCGCCGGCCAGATCAACGGTACCAGCGGATACGAAGAGGCCGCCTGCCAGGGCCTGATGGCCGGCATCAACGCCGCGCTCAAGACGAAGGACGAAGCGCCGCTCATCCTCGATCGCACCGAAGCTTATACCGCGATTCTCATCGACGACCTGATCTCGAAGGGCACCAACGAGCCCTATCGCATGTTTACCTCGCGAGCCGAGTTCCGCCTGCACCTGCGCATTGACAACGCCGACCGCCGCCTGACCCCGCACGGCCGCAGAATCGGCCTGATCTCAGACACCGCCTGGCTCGACTTCCAATCAAAACAGCAACGCATGCAGGCGATGAAGCAACTGCTAGAGAAGACAAGAGTGACCGCCTCCGTCTTAGAGAAGATCACGGAGACTCCAAGCATCTCCTGTCATCCCGAGCGTAGTGAGGCGAAGCCGAACGAAGTCGAGGGACCTGCTGTTTCTCTGGACACCGCCAACGAACGACCAACGGCCAACCACCTCTCTTCCGCCCTGGGCCAAACTCTGTCCCAACTCCTCAAGCGCCCGGAAATCACGATCGAGGTCCTCGCCTCAGCCCTGCAAGCTTTGGACCCAGTTTTCTTCGACCGAAATGATTCCCCCGCGCCCTCTGTGGTAAAGCTCTCCTCCGAAGTCCGCAACGAACTCAAATCGATCGAAACCGAAATCAAGTACGAAGGCTATCTGCTGCAACAGCAACGAGCCATTGATCGCCTGAAGAAGGCCGAGCAGCGCGCTATCCCCGACTGGTTCGACTACGGCGCCGTAAGCGGCCTCTCTCGCGAAATGCAGGAAACGCTGCTGAAGATTCGCCCTCACACTCTGGCCCACGCCTCCCGCATTCCCGGCGTCACCCCAGCCGCAGTCTCGCTGGTCAACGTCTATATCGAAATCCAATCCAAGCGCCGCCAGCAAGCCGTCGTGCTGTAAGCGTTCTGGGGCGCCCCTGCATTTCTTCTGGCTTTCTTCCAACCCTGGGGGTACCCTGTTTCGCCATGAAGTCCTCTGGCCTGATCTTCGTCCTCGTCTTGCTAACCCTTAGCTCTGCGGCCCAGCAAAATTGCCCTCTCCCTCCAGCCATTCAGCCGGTTTCTCACGAGCTCAACATGTTTTCCGATGAACAGGAAATTGATCTCGGCGACGTCATGGCCGACAGTCTGGCCCGGCAGACCACTATCATCGATAACGATAGCCTCACCGACTACCTGCGCGTGCTCGGCGATCGCCTGATCCAGCATCTGCCGCCCACCAAAATGAAATTCCGCTTCTATCTGATTGAGCTTTCCGATGTGAACGCCTTCAGCATCGCTGGTGGCCGGGTCTATGTTTCACGCAAGATGGTTGCCCTAACTCACAGCGACGACGAACTCGCAGGAATTCTGGCCCACGAACTGGGACACATCGTGACTCATCAGAGCGCGATTGATGCCACCCGGCGTTTCCACGAAACCCTGGGTATCACTCAGGTTGGGGACCGTGCCGACATCTTCGCTCGTTTCCACCAATACCTGGAGAACGAGGCCCGCAAGCCGGTTCGCGGGGGCCCGAATGAAGACAAAGATCAATACATCGCGGACCAGGTAGCGGTTTTCGCCACCGCCCGTGCTGGATTTGCGCCCCATGCCTACGTTGAGCTTTGGGACCGCTTCCAGCAAACTCACGGAAAAACCGGAAGCTGGTTTTCGGATTTATTTCAGACCACTAAGCCCTCGGAACGCCGGCTGCGCGAGATGTTGAAAGACGTGGCCGCACTTCCGCCAGGCTGCGCCGACATTCCGCCCAGTTCTCACACCGCGGAATTTGCAAAGTGGCAGGCCCAGATCGTCAACTATGACCAGACCACGCACACGGAATCTTTGCCCGGCTTGGTGTTGAAACAGAAACTCGCGCTGCCCCTGCGTCCGGACATCTCCCACCTCCGCTTCAGCCCCAATGGCAAATATCTTCTCGCCCAGGATGAAGCGGGGATCCACGTCCTTACCCGCGACCCCTTCGCTCTTCTCTTCTATATTCCGGCGCTTGACGCTCTTCCGGCTTCCTTCACATCCGATTCCAACAGTATTGTTTTTTACAACCACTCTCTGCGCGTGGAAACCTGGTCGCTTGTCGATCAGAAACGTACCGCGGTTCACGAAGTAACCATTCCTCACCGCTGCCTGCAGACGACCCTCTCCCCGGATGGCCTTACTCTGGCCTGCTTTGATGAACACCTTGAGTTGAACCTTATCGACGTAACCTCCAGCCAGACCATTTTCAACAAGGGTAAGTTCTATGATCTGAGCTTCACCCAGATGGGAGTGTTCTATCTTCTTTTCCTTGCCGCGGCGGAAGGAGGCAATCCCAGCTTCCTGCACATGGGATTCTCCCCCGATGGCCACTACTTCCTGGCCGGCCATCATGGCACTCATGTCGCCTTTGACCTTACCAGCCGCCGCGAGGCTCCCTTGCCCGGATCCATCAAGGACGTCAGCAGTGCGAGTTTCGCTTTCGTGGGCCCGGATCGAATCGCAGGCATCGATCTCGAGTCTCCCGGCAAGTCTCCGATTCTCCAATTCCCGGCCGGCCAACGCGTGGACCAACTCCCGCTCGGAAACGGTGTATGGATGAAAAGCGCAGCCCATGGCGATTACCTCGTAGTAGGCCCACTCAAGGAATACTCCTCTGGAGTGCTGGATTTGAAGACCAAGAAGATCGTGGCCGCTGTAAAAGAACCAGCAGTGGATATTTATGACGGTACGCTGGTTCACGAGGGGCTCAGCGGCGATATCTCGCTGGACGCTGTAGATTCCAAACAGCACATCGCTAGTTTTCGGTTGCCGCAGGCCCAACTTGGAGTGCTCCGCGCTGTCTCTGCTTCACCCGATCTGAACTGGCTGGCGGTTTCCAACAGCAGCCGAGGCGCTGTCTGGGACATTTCCCGCAACATTCGCACCATGCACATCCGCAGTTTCCACGGAGCCTGGTTCGCAGACGACCAGGCCCTGTACGCCGACGCCCCCAAGTTCGAACAGACCGAGCGTCAGATTGCTCACCTTGTTCCAATCACCGGGGCCGGCACTCCCGGCTACAAGATCGGAGATGTTCGCGCTACCCAATTCGGACAGTTCCTGGTGGTCACCACTCCCAAGAACAAAAATCAGGTGCTTAATCCCCAGGACGCGGATGTAGAGATAAGAGACGTCCGCGATGGCCATTCGCTCTGGACCCATCACTTCTCGCATGAAGTTCCGGGATTGTTCTTCGACTCAGGGAAAGTACTCTTTGCCTGGGCAGTCTCAGAATCCGGCGGGCACGATGAATTGCAGCGGTTCCCTGAGCTGAAGACACAAGCCGACAAGGACGACTATCTGTGCGAAGTGCTCGAAGTCGGCAAAGATGACGTTATTGGCAGAATGCTCATCAAGAGCAACAAACATTCCTTTCGATTGGACCATGCTGTCTTCAACGGTCCGTGGGTCATCGCAGCAGCCACTGGCAATCAAATCCTCACCTTCGATCTCAAGAGTGGCGAGGAAAAAGGCCACTTCTTCGGCTCACGTCCCGTCGCCTCCTCTGCTAGTGGCATTCTGGCCGTCGAAAATGAATCTGGACAGATCAAACTCTACGATCTTGCCACTTCCCAACTGCGCCGCGAGTACGTGTTCTCCGACCCCATTTCCTTCAAGCGGTTTTCCCCTGACGGCAACCGCCTGCTTGTGCTGACGGCCAGCCAGACGGTTTATGTCTTGGATCTCAAAGCCAGCAACTGACCGTAAATTCGTTGCAAATCGCGTCGGCCTGGCCCAAGGAGAGGCGGCTTTCCTTTCTACATCCACGTCCGAAAACAGCCAGCCTTTTTCGGTCATTTGTTCTATGCTGAAGCTGGTTACACCATGCTTGATCCCACTATTTGCGCCCACGCTCGTAGAGCTCGCGACCCCAGGTTCGACGGACGCTTTTTCATCGGCGTGTTGACCACTCGCATCTATTGCCGTCCGATCTGTCCGGCGCGATCGCCCAAAGAGGAGAACGTCCGTTACTTCGCTACTGCAGCCGCAGCTGCTGAAGCCGGCTTGCGCCCCTGTTTGCGCTGCCGCCCCGAGTGTTCTCCGGGAACACCGGGCTGGCTGGGAACTTCCTCGACCGTTTCTCGCGCCCTCCGCTTAATCAGCGAAAGCGCGCTTGAAGATGGTGGAGTTGACGCTCTCGCCGGACGCCTGGGGATCGGCTCGCGCCATCTTCGCCGTCTCTTTCTTCAACATTTGGGCGCCAGCCCAGTCACCGTCGCGCAAACCCGCCGCCTGCATTTCGCCAAGAAGCTGATTGATGAAAGCCGCCTTCCCATGCGTGAGGTCGCTTTGGCTTCCGGCTTCGGCAGCATCCGCCGCTTTAACGCCTGCTTCCAGAAAACCTACGCCCGCACGCCCACACATCTGCGCAAGCTCGGACGTCAGGCGGTCCCCCTTCCACAGGGCGAATATCGTTTTCTCCTTCGCTTTCGTCCGCCGTTCTGCTGGCCGGCGTTACTGGAATTTCTCGCACCCCGCGCCACGCCCGGCGTGGAGGTGGTCGAAGGGAGAACCTATCGCCGCACATTTGTCTTGAACAACCATATCGGCTGGCTGCAGGCCTCGCTCGATGAATCAGCTACGGCTGTCGCCCTGCGCATCCACTATCCACATCCTGCATCGCTGTTTCTCATCGTCGAGCAGGTTCGCCGCCTCTTTGATCTCGCTGCCGATCCGGCTGAAATTACCCTTCATCTCGGCCACGACCCTTTGCTGGCGGACGCCATCGTCAATCGACCGGGCCTTCGCGTCCCTGGCTGTTGGGACGGATTCGAACTCGCGATTCGCGCCATCCTCGGTCAGCAAGTCACAGTTCGAGGCGCCACCACTTTGGCGGGCAGGTTGGTGCGGGAATACGGAACTCCTATCGTCGCGGAGCCCGGACTCACATATCTCTTTCCGGCCCCGGAAAAACTCGCCAATGCAAGCCTGGCCCGAGTGGGACTGCCGCGCGCCCGCGCCCATTGCATCCGTTCACTGGCCCTCGCCGTTTGTGAAGGACAGATTTCTTTTTCCGGAGTCGTTGACGTAGAAGACTTCCTGGAACGTTTCCGCAGGCTGCCCGGCATCGGCGACTGGACGGCGCAATACGTTGCCATGCGCGCTCTCAGAGAGCCAGATGCTTTCCCGGCAAGTGATCTCGGACTGCTGCGCGCTGCGAGTCTCACCCACCCCCGCCAATTGCAATCTCGCGCCGAAGCCTGGCGTCCCTGGCGGGCCTATGCTGCCATGTATCTGTGGCAAGGAGTGTTGAAAAATGAAAAACATCTGCTACACAGAAATCGAAAGCCCCATCGGCCCCCTGCTGCTCGCTGCGGATGAATCGGGGCTGCGCGAAATTCGCTTCGTCCACGGCCGGCACCCGGCCACGCCGGACCCTGCCTGGACAAAAGACCAAGCTCCGCTAAAGGAAACCGTCCGCCAGCTTAAGACATATTTTGCGGGTGAATTGGAGGACTTCGATCTCCCCCTCGCCCCTCAGGGCACGCCCTTCCAACTCTCGGTCTGGAAGCGCCTTTGTGAAATTCCTTACGGAGAAACGATTTCCTACGGTCAACTGGCGGGCCGGATCGGAAACCCCAACGCCTCCCGCGCCGTCGGACTGGCCAACGGCTCCAACCCGATCCCCATCATCATCCCCTGCCACCGCGTGATTGGCAGCAACGGCAAGCTCACCGGATACGGCGGCGGCCTGCCCATCAAAGAAAAACTCCTCGCCCTGGAGCGAAAGCAGCTGCGACTGCTATGACTCGCGGCAATTTCTCGACTATCGATTAAACCGGTTGGACAAATCGCGGAGCAGATAGTCGTGCTCGGAGGAAACCCCCAGCCTTTCGAAAAAGCGCCAATACCAAACGGGCGAGAGATGAGACGTGATAGTCGTGGTACGAGTCAGAAGCGTGCCGTTGCCCTCCGGATGAAGTTCGTAAGCGGCGCTTTCAAACCCCAACCAGTGGCGACCGGGCATATTCGTTCGATCAATGGTCAGCCGCATCAATCGAGGCGGTGACCATTCCGTGATGATCTCTTGAATCGACCCATTTTCGAAATAGCAAGTCCGCTTCGCTCCGGCCGCTTTCCTTTCCAGAGTGCAACGCAGCGGAACCGGCAGACCCACGTACATGAGCGCAGGCTTCGAGGCATTAATGCTGTCAATGGATTGAATGCCGCTCCAGACTTCTTCCGGAGTCGCGTGGAGATAAATGCTATTGGAGACCGTCTCGATCCGCGCTGAAGCAAAGCTGGGCATTTCAGCATGGTGACCGACGAAAATGACTCCGGGCGTGAGCGCGAGAATGATCATCATACCACCGACTTGGTTTCGCAGACGTTCGACAACGTGGCGACGGAAATAGCTTCCTGAGATTGCACCAAGAGCGAGACCAATTCCAAGTAACGGAAAAGCGAGAAGAGCGCAAAGAATGCCTTCTTTCTTGAAAGCGACAAGAATGACTAGCGAGATCAGTGTCGCGAGTAAGGCTCCAGCCCAGGCAGTGTCGGTCCGGCGGGTCACCATTGCGATGGCGAAGCCAGCACAGAACGGAACCAATAGGAACATCACTGGCCCCATTCCTCGCGCCGCAGGCACATTAGCGAGAAAGAAACCGCTAAGTCCCACACATATCCCGGTCACTGTGCCGAGAGCCAGCCCTTTGAAGATGCTCCCCCAGTTCCTCATGCTTCTTGCCTCGCAACCTGCTCGAAACACTATCACTCAAGCCAGGCCCGAACAACAAGTCTACCCGTCCTGTCTTGGGGTAAAATACACCCAGCGAGGAAATCCCAGCTCCATGCGGTACATCCTGGTTTTGATAACACTTCTTGGCTTTACAGCATCCGGCTTGGCGCTCCGGGAGCATTACCGCACCGACTCGTCCCCCTGCAGCATCAACGAGCGTTGGGACTGTGGCATTGTCAACCACAGCCCGTTCGCAGTATTGGCCGGAATCCCCGTAGCGACCATCGGAATGGCCGGTTACATACTCCTCGCCGCGCTGGCTCTCAAACGCGCCTATCGCTTGTTCCTGGCGGCAGCCGTCTTAGGGCTTTCATTTTCCCTTTACCTGGCCCATGTGGAAGCTCATATCCTGGGCGTATGGTGCATTTACTGTGTAGCCTCACTCGCCGCCATTTCTTTGCTGACGTTGTTAGGCCTTGTAACGATTTTGGTTTCCCGCACCGCCGGTGCGATACATTAGGAAGGTTTGCGCTGATCCCATGAAACGAACCCTGGTCCGATTCGCCTTCGCCGCTGTACTGATTGCTTTTACCGCTTTCGCTCAGGAAGCCGTCAACCCCGCGCTGCGTCCGCCGAAAGGCGCCCAAATCGCCATCGTGGTCTTTGAAGATCTGCAGTGCCCGCAATGCCGGCTTCAAGCCCCGCTTGTCCAGCAAGCTGGGAAGACCTACAAGGTCCCGGTGGTGCGCCACGACTTCCCGCTGCCCATGCACAACTGGTCTTACCAGGCCGCGGTTATCGCCCATTATTTCGACAGCCAATCCCGGCAGCTTGGGTCAGACTTCCGCGACTACATCTTCGAGCACCAACCCGAAATCTTTCCCACCAACCTGCGCCAATTCGCGGAAAAATTCGCCGCCGATCGCAAAGTGGATTTGCCTTTCGTGGTCGATCCTCAGGGTAAGTTCGCCGCCGAAGTAAACGCCGAACGGGACCTTGGGAAAGCCCTCAACTTGGAACACACTCCGACCATCTACGTGGTCAGCAGCAAATCCAAGAGCCATCCTTTTGTCGAAGTGAAAGATCCAAGAGCCGAGCTTTTTCAGTCGATCGACGCCATGAAGGCGGAGTAGCTGGTTGGAGGCGTCTCATCCGTCCGGAAGCGCGGCTTTGATTGCACTAACTCGGTCGATCAGCCTGCCAGGTTTAACGGAGACGATCTGAAAGCCGAAGTTGCGATAGGTCTCTTCATGGATGCGTTCAAAGCGCAGGGTTTCCTCAAAGCTGATCTGTCGCGCATCCGTCGGTTTGACGAAGCCAAGATTCTGGATAAAGAAAACACGCTTTTGAAAGATTGCCTCTGTCCTGATCCGCTCCAGTTCCCGCGCAAGTATGCCGGACACCGGGTGTCCAAGGTAGGCCGCCAGAGCGGCAGTGCAGATGGCCGATCGATCATGGAACTGTACTTCAACCGGCTCGCACGACGCTCGAATCAGCCGCCTTCGTTGCAGGTCAGCGATTGAGTCGGTGAACTGGGGGTGCATCCATGGTTCAGCGATACTTTGCGCCTGTTCCAGGGCGATGATGTCAGTAGCTGCTTCTTCGACGACGCTGCAGCCGTCAAGTTCCAGCTGACGAACTATCGCTGTTTTTCCCGCACCGGGCGCTCCGGTCAATATGAATCTCTTCATCTAGTGCCCTACCTTACGGTTCTTATAAGTTTTCCGATCTATTACCTGGAATCGCATCGGACTTACCTGCGCATCTTGGTTGAAGTATTATTTGGAAGGTGTTTTATGGCCCTAAGTTTTGCAAAAGACATTCGCCCTTTGTTTCGCGACACTCCAGACATAGATACGATGAAAGATTTCGGCATCGATCTCTCATTGTTTGCCGACGTAAAAGCTCACGCGGAAAAGATTTATGCAACGGTTCTCGATGGCAGCATGCCTTGCGATGAACCTTGGTCAAAGGACAAAGTTGCTCTTTTCAAACAATGGATGGAAGAAGGCATGGCGCCTTAGACAGGCCGCTTTGTCATAACTCACCAACCAACCAATTCTCATCCTCGCTCGTAGGCATGCTTCTTCTCTAACTCCTCTAGCGCGGTACGCATGTCCACTTCAAACCTCGCGCTTTGCTTCATCAATTCGTTCCCAGCCATCGCCCACTCGCCATCCCGTTGGATCAATCCCTGCAATTCCAGTTTCTTCGCAATCTCGATCAGGTGTTCCGGAGAGGTCTCCACAAACAGCGCTTCGGTCGGGTCCGCAATCCACACCTTCCCGCCCGCCAGCCGAGTCTGCCAATAAACTTTGCGCATCAGCAGTAACGCCATGTCTTCGTCCGAGGCTTTTCCAAACACCCACTTACTCCGCTTGAAATCGTAGTGACGGCTGGAAAAATGCACCGGCACCAGCTTGCCTGACTTAACAAACTCCAACTGCCGCCGGTCCACTTCTTTGCGAAGCGAGTTGATCACCGGGCCCTCGGCATCTTTGGCCTCAAGCGACGGCATGATCTCGTGCACTGTAGCCGAAAGATTCACCGCCACCGGCGCATGTAACCCGTCCGAATTTTCCAAACGAATGTCGGCATGCAGTACAAAAAAATCCGCTCCCGAAGTGGACTTGTGAAATGGCCATTCCAGATGAAACGACAGTGGCAACCCACTCATCGTCACATAAACCTTCTTCTGCCCGTTGTCTGCATGTTCCGCCATAGTCTCTCCGCGAAGCGAAACTATATCTTACCAATGCCAAACGAGGACAGCCGCCCACTTAAGACAAGCCTTTAACCGCAGAGAACGCAAACGATATCTATTCCCCTGGAAACTGCCTCCAGCGAACTCAGCGCGACCTCCGTGACCTCTGCGATTAAAGGCTCTTTGCTTCCAAGGTCATCGGGAGCATATTCCCCACAATGCCCATTGCACTGGCAGGAATCTGGGCCCAATATTCCACTCTTACCAACTTGATTCGTACCGAGGAAGATTCCCAAAACAGCAAGGCGGCCCTTTCCGGCCGCCTCGCATAAACCGCAGACTGAAACTGAAGATTTACGATCGTCCCGCCGCAGCGCTTTTCGTCTTTCCCGGAGCCGCCTCGGTGTTCGCGATCATTAAATTGATTTTGGCGATCACATCCGCCATCCCTCTTCCGGTATCAATGTTCGCGTCCACGGCCGGATGCCGCTCCCCATCGGTGTGCATAACCAGTACCCGCGTCGGCTGCACCTTTTTGACGATGTATGGCAGGTGGTGGCGGTCATTTTTGGTCAGCGTAGGACCGAGGATCACCAGGTCAAACGCGCCCTTCCGCACCGCCTCGTCAACTCCTTTGCGGCCCATTGCGGTCTCCACCTGATGCCCCGCTTTTTGGATGGAAACTGCTTGCGCAGCAAGCACTTCCGCGTCGCCTTCACCGTACAGAATCTTGAGCTTTCCCATGATTTTAAGAACCAGCCTTTCTCTCTGTGCTGGCCTTTCACGGTAACAACCCCCCGGGCATAAGAGAACGTAACCGAAGACCAAGCCCGAATAGCACGTGGAATGGAACGATTGCGTGGGGACAGACGTCTGGGCCTGCTCTGCGTGCCCAACAATCCCGATTCCAACTCTGTCATCTCGACCGGAGTGTTGGCGACTTCTTCGCTCGCGGTTCATCGATTCTCCCTGCAATTTCCACCGCGCCGACGTACAATGTTGCGTCTTTCTCGAACACGTAGTTTGAAGTCGAGTCCACGGAGGAACACTTCATGCGTGCGCTAGCTGTCGGCATTATTTTTGTCGCTCACTCACTGGTCGCTGCCGTACCGCCCGCAATGCAGGCCGACCCGCCCGATCCCACCACGTCCGTTACCTGCGACTTTGAAGATGGCCGTGAAATCACCGTCCAATACAACAACTCAACCATGAGCGGCAAGGACGAGCCTCACAACGGCAAAGTATGGCTGCCCGCGGGCTCTCCCATGACCTTGTTCACCCAGGTACCACTCCAGCTGAACCACGTGGACATCCCCGTAGCCGCGTACAGCATGTACGTGATCCCCAACCGAAAAGAATGGACTCTGGTGGTTAGCAAGAACGTCACCAGCCCCAAGGTTTACGACGAGAAACAGGATCTGGTGCGCGCCCCCATGGATCTCGGCGAAGTCAACTCACCGCCGAAACAGTTGCAGGTATCGTTCGCCCACGTTGCAGCTAAACAGTGCAGCATCCGCCTCTACTACGAAAAGACCGGGGCCTTCGTGGACTTCTTCGAAAAGTAGGGGTGAACAGATGCTATTCCCTGTGCTCCTCTG
>Ga0206950_1045_pt1 | contig 29823 bp, 27 predicted proteins | sample Alteio_BWOrgHeat_41_FD_152954 | JGI IMG/M metagenome (GOLD analysis project Ga0206950, IMG submission 152954) | Enriched cells from forest soil in Barre Woods Harvard Forest LTER site, Petersham, Massachusetts, United States -... | ecosystem: Environmental > Terrestrial > Soil > Temperate forest >... | reverse complement strand
CATCGCGCCCTCGCGTTTTTTGCCACGCTTGAGTCAGGCGGATATATTCGCTCGCTACCGTCAATTTGCGATCGGGCAAGGCGCCGTTTTGCAAAATCGCGGCCGGCGCCGCCACAACCACCCGCACATCATCCATGCCGGTATCCAACAACTCAACCAAATCAACTTCCAGTTCCTGCACCCAATCTGCGCCCGCAAAACCAAGGTCCCGCGTACCCAGATCCAGCATCTCAATAATATTCTGTGGTTTCAAAATTTTGGCCTCGATATCGCCGCCTGAAATAAAAGGCCGGTAATCCCGCGCGGAAGTTTTCACCATAATCCCGGCGTCCGCCAAAAGGTGTTGCACGCCGTCGAACATACGGCCCTTGGGAATGGCAAAGTGTAAAATCGGTTTTGTTTCGGTCATTCGGTTTTCCTTGGTTGCTGAAACCGTGACCAGAAGCCCGAACAGTGGTTGATTTGTGTAAGCACAAAGAAAACCGCCGCCGGAGCGCTCTGGCGGCGGTTGCATCAAACATCCCTCCACCAGAGCTAGGCGTGGCGGCAGTGATGGTCGATGCAGGGTTTGTTGATCATGTTAGCATGCTAATACAATTATCATCGCCGGTCAAGCAAAAAATTTAGGGGTTTTTATAGGATTTGTTCCCTCATCCCGATCGCTTCCTTATGGCGGATGGTGTTTGGTGAGAACAGACAGCCTTCAGGAGCCTTTTCATGCTAAAAATTACATCTTCCTTCCGCACGGCCGCCATCGCGGTAGCTATCGGTAGCTTTACCTTGGCCATCCCCCTTTATGTTGCAACAGCCGCGGATTCCGATCAAACGCAATCCGATCAAAACAATACGGCATCCGCACAATCGGCCAAAGGTTCTGTTAACGTCGAAAACCGCATCCAAACCCTGCATGACAAACTGAAAATCACGGCGGATCAGGAAGACGCCTGGGTGAAAGTGGCGCAAACCATGCGCGACAACGAAACCAATATTCACCAGTTAATCCGGGAACGTCACGCACATCCAGACAGCATGACCGCGATCGACGATCTGCAATCCTATCAGAAAATCGCACAGGCCCATGCGGACGGCTTGCAAAAACTAACCACGGTTTTTCAAGATCTGTATAATAGCATGTCCGATGACCAAAAGAGAAATGCGGACGAAGTTTTCGGCCGCTTTGAAGGCCACCGTGATGCCATCACAGGCAAAAAGAAACACAAATAGTCTTTGACGCCAAGGAGAAGACCATGAAACTTGCCACTTTTTCAACGGGCGCAGCATTTGCCGTTATTCTAGCCGCAACGGCTGCCCAAGCTGCGCCTCATCATCGTGACCGTGATTGGCATAGGCATGAGGTTTACGCCCATCATTATTGGCATGGCCGCCCAAACCCTAGGGTAGTTTATGCGCCGCCGGTCGTTTATGAACCACCCCCACCGGTGGAAGAATCCCCAGGCCTCAGCCTTGTGATTCCGATTAATATTCACTAATTTAAACAATCAGGAAATGCGCCAGGTGATGCGCGCTGCTCTGTAACCATTAAAATGATTGCGGTCAGCGCGTTTTTTCGTGCATATCGTTGTTGATGCAAAATTATTATGACGTCATCATCATCGGGGCCGGCGCGGCCGGGTTGATGTGCGCGATTGAAACCGGCAAGCGTGGACAGCGTACGCTCTTGCTCGATCATTCGGCTAAGATCGCCGAGAAAATCCGCATTTCCGGCGGCGGGCGCTGTAACTTCACCAACCTTCACACCAAACCTGAAAATTTCCTGTCACAAAATCCGGATTTCTGCCGCTCCGCCCTCAGCCGTTATCAGCCTAAAGATTTTATCGCGCTGGTGGAAAAGCACGGCATTGCCTGGCATGAGAAGAAACTCGGACAGCTTTTTTGCGATCAATCGTCACAACAGATTATTGATATGCTGTTAAATGAATGCAACGCGGCAGGCGCACGGCTGCAAATGGAAACGACGATTACCGCAATCGAATATGCAAATTCGCTTTATCAACTTAAAACTAGCGGCGGCGATTACACCTGCCAATCGCTCGCGATCGCCACCGGCGGATTATCCATTCCTAAAATTGGCGCGACGCCATTCGGTTATCATGTAGCGGCGCAATTTGGGTTGAATATGATACCGCCGCGTGCAGGCCTTGTGCCGCTGACATTTCAAAATGCGCTGCTGGAGCGCTGCAAAGAACTCAGCGGCCTTTCCGTCGAAGCCACGGTTACATGCGGCAAAATCACCTTTGCCGAGGGATTGCTCTTCACCCACCGCGGCCTCAGCGGTCCATCGATTTTGCAAATTTCATCTTATTGGCAAGAAGGTCAGGATATCATCGTCAATCTGGCGCCCGGCACCAATATGGCCGAATGGCTGAAAGATCAAAAACGCAGCAATCCTAAACAGGAAATCCCCAATGCGCTGGCGGAAATTTTGCCCAAACGCCTGGCGCAAAGCATTTGCGATGAACAGAACTGCCATGGCCGTCTTACTGAGTGTCCGGATCGCCAATTAATGAACCTGGCAGCGGCAGTGAATGACTGGCGCATCCGCCCCTCCGGCACCGAGGGTTACCGCACCGCTGAAGTCACCCTGGGCGGTGTTGATACGCGTGAACTATCCTCCAAAACCATGGAAGCAAAGAACCAGCCGGGCCTGTATTTTATCGGTGAAGTCGTCGATGTCACCGGCCACTTGGGCGGTTTTAATTTCCAATGGGCCTGGGCCTCAGGTTACGCGGCGGGCCAATACGCCTGAATCCCGCAGTCCGCTTGACAGTCATCAATTATACTTTACAGAAATCGCATGGCAAAACGTAAGGGAATTATCCTGGCGGGCGGCGCGGGCACGCGCCTTCATCCGGCAACGCTGGCGATTTCAAAACAGCTTTTGCCTGTGTTCGACAAGCCCATGATTTACTATCCCCTTTCCACCCTGATGCAGGCGGGGATTCAGGATATTTTGCTGATTTCAACGCCCCAGGACACGCCGAAATTTCAGCAATTGTTGGGCGACGGCAGCCAATGGGGCATCAACCTGCAATACGCCGTGCAGCCATCGCCGGACGGTCTGGCGCAAGCGTTTTTGATCGGCGAAAAATTCTTGGGCGGCGCGCCCAGCGTTCTGGTTTTGGGCGATAATATTTTTTATGGCAACGATCTGGGTGATCTGTTGACACAGGCCAATGATCAAACAATTGGCGCCAGTGTTTTCGCCTATCACGTGCGTGATCCGGAACGCTATGGCGTGGCGGAATTCAGCGCGGACGGCAAAGTTCTCTCCATTGAAGAAAAACCGCAAAAACCGAAATCGAGTTATGCCGTTACAGGTTTGTATTTTTACGACGAGACTGTCGTTGAACGCGCGAAAAGCCTGAAACCTTCCGTGCGCGGCGAATTGGAAATTACGGATTTGAATAAACTGTATCTGGCAGATAGCGCGCTTTTTGTACAAATCATGGGCCGTGGTTATGCCTGGCTTGATACCGGCACACCCGATGCGCTGCTCGAAGCCGGACATTTCGTGGCAACGATGGAACACCGCCAGGGTTTGAAAATCGCATGCCCGGAGGAAATGGCCTGGCGCCATGGCTGGATCAGTGATGATCAATTAATGGAACTGGGGCAAAAACTTTCGAAAAATAGTTACGGCCAGTATCTGCAATCCCTTACCCAGCAAAAGGTTTTTTGATGCAAGCAACGCCCCTGGCTATTCCGGATGTCTTTTTGCTGGAACCCAAAGTCTTCAGCGACGATCGCGGCTTTTTTTACGAAAGCTTCAACGCGAAAACCTTTGCCGAGAAAACCGGCTTCACCGGCGATTTTGTGCAGGATAATCATTCACGCTCCAAACGCGGCGTTTTGCGCGGCATGCACTACCAGCTCGCGCCGCGCGCGCAGGGCAAACTGGTGCGTGTCGTTCACGGCGAAGTGTTCGATGTCGCAGTTGACCTGCGCAAAAGCTCTCCCACCTTTGGCCAATGGGTCGGCGAAATCTTATCGTCTGACAATCACCGCCAATTATGGATCCCGCCGGGTTTTGCCCATGGCTTTGTCACCCTGTCCGAAACCGCGGATTTTCTATATAAAACCACAGATACTTGGTCTCAAGAACATGAACGCTGCCTAATGTGGAATGATATTACAGTCGGTATAAAATGGCCCTATCAAGGCGAACCGATTTTGTCGGCCAAGGACATCAGCCAGGCAAAAACCCTTTCAAATGCAGATATATTCGAATAAGGATCAACCATGGAAAAAGTACTCATTACAGGCGCTTCGGGAATGCTCGGCAGATATGTCGTGCGCTTTTTGGAAAACACAAATTATGAAGTCATCGCGCCCTCTTCAGAAGCTGTGAACCTGTCCAACCTGGCAGGCATCAAAGAGTATATTGAACGCGCCAAACCATCGGCCATCCTGCACCTGGCGGCGGAAACGGACGTTGATTTGTGTGAACGCGATCCGGCCCGTGCAGGGCTTTATAATCATCTGGCAACGGATGTAATCGCGCGCGCGGCGGCGGCTTGTGGCGCTTGGGTGCTTTATGTTTCAACATCAGGTATTTTTGGCGGCGATGCCAAGCCTATTTTCAACGAACTGGATTTCCCTAGTCCGGTCAATTATTACGCGCGCTCCAAATTCTGGGGCGAACGCGCGATCGGTAAACATTGTCCGGATAATAGCCTAATCGTCCGCGCGGGCTGGATGATCGGCGGCGGCGCGGCGCACGATCATAAATTCATCGGCAAGATCATCAAGCAAATCGCCGATGGCGCCGAAGTTTTGCGCGCCGTGACGGATAAATACGGCACGATCACGCGCGCGGAAGCGCTAGCCAATTTTATTGTTGCTTCCCTAAAAATCCGTCGCAGAGGTTTATTTCATTACGCCTCCACCGGCGTCACGACGCGTTTTGAGATTGCCAAAGCTGTCGCGAATTTCACCAATTTCAAGGGTAAGGTCGAAGGCGTGCCTTCCAGCCTTTATCCGTTGTCGGCGCCACGGCCGACATTTGACGGCATTGAATCTATTTATTTGGGCTATGAAACAGATGCCGTTCAGCCCAATTCATGGGAGGATGACGTACGCGCCTACATGAAAGAATTCAACATTTAGCCATAGGAACACACCCATTATGATGAATCAGATTCTTTACTACTACCGGACGCTCAAACGCAATATTAAGGCTTTTGGCTTTTTACAGACATTTATTTACGCGCTGTTTCGCATGCATCCCGTCTGGTTTTCGATGGTGGTCCAACGGTTGAATGTGTCAGGCAGCTCGCATCCAAGCTTAGGAGATATCGACTACAAGCCCGGCATGGATTCAGTTTTGCATTATCAATCTTGGCAAGAGTATGGCGGCACGGAAATGCCTAAGAAATCAAAAGATAAACGCCCTTGCTATATCTGGTTTGTACCGGATTGGGAAAACGTTTGGGGCGGCGGGCATTACACGCTTTTCCGTTTTGCGCAACAAATTGGCGTCAGCCGCAATGCCCGTCAGATTATTTTCGTTTATCATAACCTGCGCCATGAAACGCCGGATGCGCTGCAACTCACCCTGGATGGCGCGATCAAGGATTGCATGCTGGAAGTCGTCGTGGACCCCAAACAACTTCCTGCCTGCGACGCGGCGCTGGCCACGACCTGGCAATCAGCCTATTGGGCGCGCGCGTTTCCATTCGCCAAAAAGAAATTCTATTTCATGCAGGATTACGAAAGCCTGTTTTATGCGCACGGGACGGCGTCGATGCAGGCTAATAATAGCTATGAATTCGGCTTTACCGGCATTACCGGCGGACAATGGCTAAAAAGCCAATATATTTCCCATGGCGGCGTGGCGCAGAACTATTTATTTGCGGCGGATAAAAATATTTTTTATCCGGCACAAAAAGACGCAGCCGTGCGCCCGCACGTGAAACGCCTGTTCTTCTATGGCCGCCCCTCGACCGAGCGGCGCTGTTTTGAATTGGGCATGACTTCGCTGTCGCTGATTGCGAAAGAATTTCCGGATGTTGAAATCGTGATTGCAGGCTTGAAACTCAACAATCCCCCGCCCTTCCCGGCGACGTTGATGGGGAATATGCCGCTGGCGGATACAGGTGAGCTTTACCGCACTTGTGATCTCGGCCTGGCCTTTTCCGGCACCAACCTGTCCTATCTCCCGGTTGAATTGATGGCCTGCGGCGTGCCTGTGATCACCAACCGCGGCCCACACGTGGAATGGCATTGCAAGCATAATGAAAATGCCTATCTGGCTGAGCCGACACCGGAAGCGGTTCTGGAAGCTTTCCGTGAGCTATACAATAGTCAGGAATTACGCCAAAAGCTGGCCAGTGGCGGAGTAGCGACGATGAAAAATATTTCCTGGCAGGATGAAATCGAAAAAGTAGCGAAATGGATCGATCAAAATCTGACGGAGCAAGACCTGGCGGCATAATCAGCTTTGGCTGATAATACGCCCGGATTCCATTTCGATGCTTTTATTACAGACTTTTTCCGCCAGTTTGGGGTTATGCGTAGCCAGCACCAGGATCTTCGCCTTAGCCACAAAACTTTGCAGGCGTTCGTCTGCCTTTTCGGAAAACGCAGCGTCCCCCACGCTCAGCCATTCATCCAGTAAAATAATTTCCGCTGGAACGGTTGTTGCGATTGAAAACGCCAAACGCATCATCATTCCCGATGAATAGGTTCTTACCGGGAAATTCAAATAATCGCCAAGTTCGCTGAATTCGCGGATATCATCCACGTAACCCTGCATTTGGCGGCGCTGAAACCCCATAATCGCGCCGCGGATAAAGATATTTTCGTAACCGGATGCTTCGTTATCAAAGCCTAAATTCATGCCCACCATGGAAATAATCTGGCCGTGCACTGTACGCTTTCCGGACGTTGGCAAATAAGAGCCCAAAATCGTACGCAGCAAAGTCGTTTTACCGGCGCCGTTATGCCCTCGCACCGCCAGCCGATCGCCTTCACGCAGCGAAAAAGAGATGTTTTCAAGCGCGGTCACCGCCGGTGCATGATGCTTTTTATCCTGGTGAATTCTTCCACCGACCAGATATTTGCTGATCAACGATGTCATCAGCATCTTTTTCCTTGCGTCGTAAACAGGAAATTCAACACAGACGTTTTCAAAGGTGATTTCAGCCATGATTACAACCAGTACGCCACGCGGGTTTGAATCCGCCGGTAAGAAACAAAAGTTAACAGGAATCCGATCAAAGCCGTGACGGACAGCACGATATAACTGATCGCATCCGGCACATAACCCAGAAACGGCGCGCGCAACATTTCCAGCATGTGGAAAAACGGATTAAAATAGGTCAGGTAGTAATGCGGCCCCAGCATTTCCTTTTTCCAGATAATCGGCGTCGCGAAAAATGCGATTTGTATGATACTTGCCATAATCGGCGCGATGTCGCGGAACCGTGTGCCAATCCCAGCGATCAAATAACTAGCGAACAGGCCATTTAGCACAACCAGCAGCAGATTAACCGGAAACAATAAAAAGCTTTGCAAATTCAGCAGATGGGAAAAAAAGGTGACGGGCAAAATGATAATCAAACTGTTACCATAAATAACCAAATTCCGCCATAGCATTTGCATATGATAAACAGAAAACGGCAAATTGACGTCGGTGATAAATCCACTGTTATTGATATAGACCGATGGGATATCATTGAATATCTGCGCCACCGTTTGCCAGGTCAGAACGCTGGTAATCATATAACCCAGATAATTTTCCATCGGAATTTTGAACAGAAAGCTGTATAGCGGCCCCATCACCGAAACCAGCACCAGCGAATTGATAAACAGCCACGACGGCCCCAAAAAGGAACGCAAATAACGCCGGTAAACGTCGCGCCATCCCAGATAAAGCCACAGGTAATAACGCTCGGCGCCTAACTTCAGGTCTTTTAACAAATCCATGCGGATGGTTTAAATCGTTATGCGTGGAATCTCAAGTAGGTTTATACTTTTCCGGGATTGGGCCCAAATGGCCGCACACCCCATCCCAAATTCCGCGCGTCATGGCCAGCCAGTTTTGCCGGCGCGGCGCGGTAAAAAGCGAATAAAAGGCATATTTCCGCAACAGGCGGAAAGCATCCATCACTTTCCATGCCAGCGGCAGGTTTTGATGGCAATACAAATAAGTGCGGTTGCGCGCCATATAGTAATATCGGATCGGCCGGTGCACCGGAATTTTGCGGTCACCGAATTGGTGCCGCGCTTCGCCCAAATGATGAAACAATTTCGCGCCGCAAACAGCAAAAACCTGAAATCCCATTTGTTTCGCGCGCAGGCACCATTCCATATCGACATAATCAATGAAAAAGTCAGCCCGCATTTTCCCGATTTCACTGAGCGCCGCCGCCGGGATCAAACAGCCTGAAGCAATCACGCTTTCAACCGGCAGAACTTCACCGGCCTGGCAATAACAGCTTTTTTCACACCAGCCATCGCGCTGTTGAAACGCCATGGATGCGCCTGAATGCTCATCGCAAATCTGCGGCCCCAATGCGGCAACCGCACGCCCCTGTTGTTGTAACTCACCATAGGCTTGCCACAATTGTGCCACCATGTCGGTCGCGGGGCGGCTGTCCTGATCAAATAAAATCATGCCCGCCGCCTGCCGCGCCTGCGCCCAATCAATGCCGATATTCTGCGCCGCGGCGATGCCTTTATTTTCGCCTAACGAGATAACATGCAAAGCCTGCGCAAATTCCGCCTGCGCCCACGCCGAGATATCCTGCGACGAACCGTTATCCACCACAACCGCCGCGCCAATTTGTGGCAATAAAGCCTGCAATAAAATCCGCAACTGCGCCAAATCCGGATGATAGGTAACGATAACAGCGATCAGCATTTGCGCCCCTGGTGAACCAAGCCTGACTTGGCTATAAGCGCTCCATGCTGCCATTGCAAGAAACCCCGCCGCTGAAAGCGCTGTTATTGACCCGCTACAGCCGCCTGGGCGCCAGCAGCCGTTTGCGTTTTCTGGATTTCATCCCATTACTGGCGCAGCACAATATTCATGTGGATGTGCAGCCGTTTTTTGATGACTCCTATTTAAATACAAAATACCAAAACCGCGCCGTGCCGCCCGTGCGACTGATTGGTTATTATCTCCGCCGCCTGTGGGTGATGCTGCGTTCTGCCCAGTACGATTTAATCTGGCTGGAAAAAGAAGCCCTGCCCTTTATCCCCTGGACGATTGAGAAAATATTTCTCCGCCGCCCCTATGCGGTTGATTTTGATGACGCCTGGTTTCTGCGTTATCAAGGAGGCAATAAAATTATCCGCGCTGTTCTAGGGCAAAAATTAGAATGCGTCGTATCGCGCGCCGCAGTGACGATCGCAGGCAATAATTTTTTACGCCAATGGGCGGAGAAACAGAACAGCCGGATTGTGCAAATCCCCACTACAGTGGATTTGACACGTTATCAACCTGCACCATCGCGGCCGGATAGCTTTACGATTGGCTGGATTGGCTCTCCTTCTTCCGCCAATTATTTGAAACCCTTGGTGCCAGTGCTGTCCGAACTAACCGCGCAACCCAATACCAAATTGCAACTCATCGGCTCCGGCACCGTCACATTCCCAGGTATCAACGTAGAATATCTGCCCTGGCAGGAAGCAACCGAAACCACCGCCATCACCCAATTTGACGTCGGTATTATGCCCCTTACCGCTGACCCATGGAGTGAGGGGAAATGTTCATACAAACTCATTCAATATATGGCGGCAGGCCTGCCCGTCATCGCATCGCCAGTTGGCATGAACACGGAAGTTGTACAGCACGGCATTAACGGTTTCCTGGTTGAAACGCCGCAGGAATGGCAAAGCGCGCTGGAAACGTTACGCGACAATCCCGAACTGCGCGCGCGCATGGGGCAAAATGGCCGCCAGCGCGTGGCGGAAAAATATGATCTGGCAGTGGTCGCGCCGCGCCTGGCGGAAACGCTGAAACAAGCCGCACAGAGCTAATTACGCAGCGTATTGCTGCTTAATCCAATCCTGGTAAGCGCCGCTGATGACATTCGCCGCCCATGCCTGGTTCGCCAGATACCATTCCACGGTTTTGCGCAGCCCTTGTTCAAACGTCACAGCCGGACGCCAACCCAGTTCACGCGATAACTTCTCACCATTAATTGCATAACGGCGATCATGCCCGGGGCGATCGATAACAAAGGTAATCTGATCTGCATAACTTTTACCATTCGCGCGGGGGGACAATTCATCCAATATCGCGCACAATGTTCTGATAGTTTCAATATTCGTTTTCTCGTTATTGCCGCCGATGTTATAAGTCTCCCCGACCTCGCCACGCGCCAAGACCGTGCGAATAGCGCTGCAATGATCACCGACATAAAGCCAGTCGCGCACCTGTTTGCCGTCGCCATACAATGGCAGCGGTTTACCGGCCAAGGCATTTTGAATGCACAGCGGAATTAATTTTTCCGGAAAATGATATGGCCCGTAATTATTTGAACAATTCGTCGTCAAAACCGGCATGCCATAAGTGTGAAAATAGGCGCGCACCAGATGATCCGACGCAGCCTTGCTCGCCGCATAGGGACTATTGGGTTCATATTTTTTATCTTCAGCAAAAGCCGGTTCATGCGGCGCCAGCGTGCCGTAAACCTCGTCCGTCGAAACATGCAGAAATCTGAAATTGGATTTGTCATCAGCCGGCAAGCCGTTCCAATATTCCCGCGCGGCCTCCAGCAAATTAAACGTCCCGACGATATTGGTTTGGATAAATTCATCCGGCGCCGAAATAGACCGATCCACATGACTTTCAGCCGCGAAATTTAAAATCGCGCGCGGGCGGTGTTCATTTAACAATTTCTTCACCAGCGCCGTATCACCGATATCACCCTGCACAAAATGATACCGGCTGTCTTTTTCCACCGAACGCAGATTTTCTAAATTCCCGGCATAGGTCAACTTATCCAAATTCACCACGGTTTCATCAGACCCTTCATGAGTCTGGGCCAACCAGTCGAGGATAAAATTACTGCCGATAAATCCGGCGCCGCCGGTCACGATAATCGTCATGAATAAGCCATTTCCAAAGGGTTCAAGCCGTTATGGGTAATATCCCGCCGCCGGTTTGTCAAAATATTTCGGCGGCTTTAACGATTAATTTTGGACGCGTTCCGGCACTTCGCGTAGGCTATTCAGCGCGGCCGAACGATCAGGCCCCACTTCCTCATGATATTCCGCATCCTCATTCACATTCCAGACATTGAATTTTTCAACCCCGGCCATGATATTTTCCGCCGTTAAAACCCCGGTCATCATGGCGTGATCCTGGTTATTATATTTATGCATTCCGTTCCGCCCAACGGGATGAAAACCGGGATAGTTTTGTTCCAGATCACGGCGGATCGTTTCCACAACCGCTTTATAATGATCGTCATAAACGGGATAGGCTTTTTTCTGCCGCACCACCACGCCGTCCGTCATATGTTCGCGTTTGGCAAAGCCCAATTTTTCCAATTCATTCTTGGCTAAATCAATCAACGCGGAATCCGGCGTGGCCCAAATGCCGTCATTCTCAAAACAAAAATATTCCAATCCCAAACAGCCTGAATGGTCATTTGGCACCATATCCGGCGACCAGGAAGAAAAATTTTGAACCCTGCCAACCTTGACCGAAGGATCATGAATATAAATCCAGTTATCATCAAATTCCGGCGCATGATTCAGCATAATCGCAACCGTAATGAAATCGCGATATTTCAATTCCCGTGCAGCAGTGGCGGAACCCGGCAACGGCACAATTGCCTGCATCACGTCACGCAACGGCGCCGAACTAATGACATGCCGTGCAGTGAAATTGAATTCCTTGCCGGCGGCATCAATCCCTTTAACCGTCCACAGGTCCGCACCTGCATCATAAACAAACCGCCGCGCTTCATGCGCCATTAAAATCTCGCCGCCTTGCGCAACAGTTCTTTTCGCCGCCGCATCCCACAGCATCCCCGGCCCCCGGCGCGGATAACGAAAACTTTCAATCAAAGTTTTCACAACTTTTTTCCCGCCCCTGCGGTTTGAAATACCCAGCGATTTCATCACAGCCCGCCATACCGCAATTGCTAAATTCAACCCCTTAATCCGCTGCGCAGCCCAATCGGCGGAAATTTCATCGCAACTAATGCCCCAAACTTTCTCCGTATAGGTTTTGAAAAAAATATTAAACAGCCGCGCGCCGAACTGGTTGGAAACCCATTCACGAAACGTGCGCGGCGACGTTATGGGAAATATGCGCGCCTTCACATAAGACAAAACACATACAAAACTTTCCCAAATCCCCAAATTGCGCAAAGCCTCAAAAGCGCGCAAAGGGTAACTGTAAAACTTGCCATTATAATAAATCCGCGATTTTCGCGGCCGCTCGATAAAATCATCCGGTAGAATCTCACGCCATAAATTTTCGATTTCTTGAGATTTAGAAAAAAACCGATGACCGCCGATGTCAAACAGATAATCTTTATAGCGTTCCGTCCGGCTGATGCCGCCGACCAAGGTCGGATGGGCCTCCAGAATCGCAATCCGTTCGTTGCTTTTTTTGGTTAATATATAACCTGCGGTTAGTCCCGCGGGACCCGCACCAACAATTATGACATCATACTGATCTGACATTATTCTCAAAGTATTGGGGATTCGCCCCTTACAACAGCATATTATAAAGCCCGCCAACTTTAAAATATCTTGCATTTCAAAGCGTAATTTTGCTACGGTCAGCACCAGTTACAATCCGAGTGATACTTATGGCCAATTCTCTTCCCACCAAAATCGAGGCTTTTCGCCTCTTCATGCTTGGCAATCTTTTGGGTCAAACCAATGTTGATGACATTTCGGACAAAGGATTGAGCTCTGAGATTATCAGAGAATACACCACACTCCGAATGTATCAGCTGGTGATGGATACTTATGAGTCCAGGAAGGAATTAGGTTTAAACATTGTATGTGATATACCAATGCGCGTAAGCGTTGGGGCGACCAAGCCTGACCTGCTTGCTAAATACTTTGCCGATCCGGATGAAGCAGCAATCAGCCAAATGAAGAAGAAACTCGACGCCATTCGTAAGGCGGTTGAGGAGAGAAACAAAGAAATCGGAAAGGCCGCTCAAGCAGGCCAAAAACTGGCATCGCTGGATATTGAAGAAAATATTGATCAGCTTGTCAAATCGCTTGGTTTTTCGAAAACAGAAAAACAATTGTTGATGTTTTTTGCCTGCTCGAAAATAGGCGATTTTGATCAGATTTTAAAAGCATCTTATCCCAATGATATCATCAGCCGCCAAGATTATATTAAAAGCCTGGCCTTAATCACGGGCCTGGACGTAAAAGCGGTTAATAATGACTTAAATCCTGAGAAGATTTTGGTTCGGATGGGCTTCCTCACTTCGAACGCGGACGGCAGCTACGCTGCGGATGAAGGCCTGAAACGGATTTTAGCGCATAATTATGACTCTGAAGATACGCTGCTTCGAAACTTAATCGGCCCACAACCGGAAACAGACCTGACGGAAAAAAACTACACTTATATGGGAGAAGATTTCGACCATATGCGCGACACCCTAGAGGGTTTTATAGCAGACAAAAATTCCCTCCATAAAAATCTGACGATTATGGGTCCACCAGGTACGGGAAAAACCAGAATTACAGCAGTGCTAGCAAAGGCCCTGGGCGTGCCTGGCTTTTTAGTGGGCGTCGCCGAAAAAGACCCAGAAACAGGCCAGCCTGAAAAAGAACCAACCAGGGATGAAAGATTAAGAGCCCTAAGCCGATCCGCTTACATTATCAAACAAACAGGAATGCAGGCTTTCCTGGTTATGGATGAATCGGAAGACGTGCTGCGGGATTTGAACCGCGAAGGAACCAATGAAACCGGAAGCAAAGCTTACGTTAATGAACTTTTAGAGAATTTAGGCGTTCCGGTTATTTTTATTACCAACAGAGCTGATTTATTCGATCCCGCCACCATCCGCCGCGCGATGCCGTGCTACGTGATGAATTACATGCCGCTTAAGGCGAGGATGGAAGCAATTATTGAAAAATCAAAACAATATATCAAAGTAACGTTAACACCTGATGATGTGAAAACTCTGTCATTGTACGCTGAACATTTGTCGATTGCCGTCATTGACAGGTGCATCAATACAGCCAGACACCATATCCCAAAAGGTGTAGGCCAGGATATCGTACTCCAGCATATCGGCCGTGAATTTTACAGAGCGTTAACGGCACAGAACAACGGCGTCCCCCCTCCCCCGATTGTCGAGCCCTTCTCCGCCGCCGCGTTTCATCCTGAGTTTATTTCGGCGGATAGGATGGGCATCCGGCTTTACGACGCGCTGCGGGACAAACCGGCAGGTTTTGCCGGTGTCGATGTCACGGTTATCGGCGAACCCGGAACGGGCCGCAAATCGCTTGCGCATTACATCACCTCCGCGACGGAGATGGGCGGCAGGGTTATTCACTTGAATGGTGATATGGCAAAAAAAAGATCCCAAAAAACGTACATGCGCTGGACCTGGAACGCGGCGCCGTGGATGGAACCCCTATTATTTTTGTGGGGGACGGCGTCCTGCCATTTTTAATGCACTCCAACGGCCATCCGCTTTTGGAGCGTGTCCGGAATCATTCCCTGCCTACTTTTTTCGTCAGCGATACACCGCCTGAAAATCTTTCCCAAACCAAACTTAACCAGGGGCTATCGCATCTGACCTTTATTGTCAAAACAGATGCGCTTTCCCAGGAACAACTTTTGCAGGCCAGCGCCACAATGCTGGAACTCGATGATCTGAATCCGGTGGATCTTGAAAAGGTTGGGCCCCAATCTATCGGAGCTCTCAGCACCATCAGAACCCAGTTAAAAACCCTGGATCAGCTTGGTGACAAATCAGCAGCGATAGAAGGATTTATGAATAATAATAACCGAATTATGCTGTTAACACCCAAACAGCAACCATCGCCAAATCATCAGGTGCCAACGCTGGCGGCTTAGCAACTTTAAATTTTGGAAAATACGCGGCGAAACCGTTAGGGAGCAACTGGCGGGATGATTTTCTTCCCGTTCCCCGATGCGCCGCTGTTGTTTTTGAACCGGTTTAGGGCGACTTGGATATCATCGGCAAAACGGGTCTTTTGCCAGGGGACGATTTCGTTGCCGAATTTATATTCAGATAACTCCGCCTCTGGCAAGAAACGCCAGGTTTGCCCTGATGCTGAAACAACTCGCCCTTCAAACCTGATCTGCTTTGCCTCCCCTATTCTGATACCGTCAGGTATTTTGTCCAGAGATTGAGACATTCCAAGCATGATTACCAGATCCCGGGTATACGCCACGCCGCGGCGAAGAAGGTCTTTGCCGTGATAAGGAAGCAAAACATCCCCAGAAGTGTTTGTTGAGGTGATCCCGATGTTTTCCGGAGAAATGAGAGCCGCGGTCGGCTCACAGAAATCGCCTTTTTCGTCAGCCACTCTTTCGACGGCCTTGAGCAATCTACCGACAGGATCGGCCTCCTTGCATAAATCTAGCGAAAATGTGAATTCCGGATCACGGTAAACTTCTCCCTGCACGCCTCTCTCTTCACCAGGATTATGAATATCACCCGGAAGCGCCATCAAAAGCTGTAGCATGGCGTCATTTCCTGCTCTACGGGATCCTATAAAGAGACTGTCAGTTCCCATAACCTGCGCCAATACCGCATCAGAACCGGAAAAGATGCCGTCTCTCCCACTCGCAAGGTTGCGTGTTGCATAGTCCATCAAATCAGACATGCGGGCATAGCCGCCGTTTTTCTTTGCCGCCTGTGCGAAATCCGCAAGCGCCGCACGGTCAAAACGCGCCCATAACCGTTCCGGCGGCATGTGATAGTCAATGCTGAGCCAGTCTCCCGTCTGCGAAAATTGCGCCGACATAGCCTGCTCAGTGAATGTCATGAACGTCTGCCGCGTTGGGTTAGCGCGCATCACTTGAAAGCCGACCATCAGGAAATCATCCGGAACAGCGCAAATCATATTGTAGTTCTTTTCGCCGTCCTGGGTGAACCCGTTCAAATATGGCGCGACAAAATTGTTCAAAGGCTCATATTTATCGGGATTCATAATACATTTTTGATCGGCGGGCGTGAAAACGAAATCACCGGCGCCTTGCGTGAAAATTTTCTGGTTATGGAAGCGATTAAGAAAAATCCGTACCGGGATCACCGGAAGGCAATTCCAGAGCAGGCTGCGCGAAGGTTGGTTTTTCGAGCGGCACCTGCGGCACAGTAGAAATGGAAACCGGCGCGATTGGAACTTCTTGCGGCAAAATGCGGTACGTTTTAGGATCAACAACCTGAATGCTCACCCCAAGCGCTTTGGGACTTTTGGGACTATTGATCACAACGACATTAATCTGACCTTCGGGCAGTTTTAACGCACCCGACAATTCGACAGCTTTTTTGTTCAATTCATATTGCCGGCTGGTTGGATTAGGCGAAAACACACTCCGTCCTTCCGGCATGCGCGCCAGATCGTGAGCCCCAATTGCGGAGAGCATATTGTAAACGACAGCCCCGGTATCAGCGCCCGATTTCCTCAAACTCTCAGCAATATTCTTTTCACGCCAGTCATACCAAGCCCCTTGTTCATTCTTGATATCCGCCTTGCTTTTTTCCAGACGCTTGCCGTTCCAATGGCCACCGGTTGCATTCGCCAGGCGTTGCGTGATTTCCGTCAAGGCCATGTCCTTCACCTTAATAAAAACAACCTGTCGTTTAAGAATGTCCGAAGCCACCTGAAACTTTTCATCGCCGCGCGCATTGATTTGCGCATTAATCTGGGCGACGGCATCTTTCATATTGCCCGTAAAAGACATGGAGAGTTTGGTCTCTGTCTGGGCAGACGCTGCACTTGCCGTAAGCAACGCCAACACCGCCGCCCCAGTAGATCCGATAGAAATTTTACGATTAAGAAAATTATACATCGCCTGCCCCTCAATAAAGTTTCGCCAGCATCAAAGCGGCGGAACAGCGCCGCCGCGCTGTGGTTTAAGGCCGTTATCCCTTCCAAGGTCTATGGTATCCCTTAATATCTTCGGCAATTGGGAGAAGGTAAACATTCCGGATGCGCCTGAATAATCGGGCCATTTAATCGGAGGGAGATTGAAAATGAAACTGTCCGCCGATGAAACTTTGATATCCGCAATCGCCTCTTCACCCACCTGAAATTGAACTTTGGACGGATCAATTTTGCCCTGCGTCAGCAAGGAACCAACCGCAATCAAACTGGCCGTGCGGCTCATAAACCCGTCTTCGCCCGACCATCTTAAAATCTTCCGGGCTTCGACCTCATCATCTTTTAGCACAGCGCCGGAGAGATAAAAGGTTCCACTCAACCACTGCTCTTCAAGAGGTTGACGATTCTTACCCGGATCCACCCGATCCGGCGGCGCCCAAACTCTGTCACGGTATAGATCCCGTACCATATCCCAGGCCACGCTGCCGGGTGAAATGGCAGCTTGCTGTGCGCCATGTAAAAAACGATCCAGACTATTGGCAGGTGAATTGGCGAAAACCGATGACAGCAAACACACCGTCGGCTCCGCACTTTGAGTCATCAGATAAGTATCGCGCCCCGCCAATTGCGACCACAAACTTAACAAGCCCCTCGGGTTCATCACGCCCGGAAGCTGTCCTTTAACCACCTGCAATAATTGCCATAACGCCCCGCTGCCCTTATCCGCTTTTTTTCCGGCGGCGATATATTTCCCAAGCTCCGCCCGATCCAGAGAAGAGGCACATTCCGGATCCGTCGGCTTGACGGTGATGCGGTGATTTTCCCGATCAATTTGAATTTCCATCCTGCCTCTTCGCGAGAAGTAGGTGATCAGAGTGGAAAGCGAAATCCCCTTCGCCGGTTGCCCGGCCAGCGGTGTGACGGCCTGAAACCCGCTATCGGGCACCCATGCGTTCACCGCGAATTTATGCCCGCTATCCCGCGACAACTTTTTCTGCAGCGCTTCCAGGTAAGGCCATATCATCAACCCCGCCGGTTCGTTATGGCCCGGATCCTGAATCAGCGCACCCAATTCCGGCGGCACATGAGAAGACATATCATTCACATGGCCACGGTAAAAACGAAGCACCTGCCGGCCGGGATCGGAAGCGCCGGCATCCGCCGCCGGATTATCTATGACTATACTGTCCGGTTCAGGCGTCGTTCCGGTGGAAAAGGTCTGGGATATGCGGGTAATAACTTCCTTTTTCCCGTCACGTATTCCTTCTGTCGTTATTTTTACGGTTAATATGCCGCTGTGATTGTAACGGGCATCCGCCAGAATCCTTTGAGGCATAATGGCGGGATCGCTATAGCGCCCCATAGCTTCCCAAAAATCCCTTACGATTCCCGAAGCCTCCGCCGGCCATGGCAACTGCAATTCCGTCGGATGTGTGGAGAACGTAACCGTTTTACCCAGGCAGGGCGTTTCGCACAGATTGACCAATTTTGAAGCTGCGGCATGAAAAAATTGCGAAGCCAGCGTCCCTGTAAGGACACTCGCATTTTGAAAAACAAGGCGTGGATCCGACGATAAAGACAATTTTAAATCCCTGAACCTGCCAGGCTCACCGGAGTCCATGATTGACTTCATCAGCATTCTTTTCCGCTCGCTCTCCACGCTCTGATTAAATTTTGCGCCGCCTTTGGGCGTGATGCGGTATTTCCCCTCGCTAAAATTCAATTGCGCGCTGGCGGTGTTCGTTATCTGCGCGATCCATTGATTGAACGGCATGTTATCCACATCCGTAATCACTATCCTTTTGGCAGCCTCCGAAGAGAGTGAAATAAAATCAATAGGCAGCCTTGCCTGAACAAGCGCCTTTCTGACAGCCCCGCCCATGCTTCCGGCATAACCTTCAAACGTAACGGGGGAATCCGGCAGCCCGGGCGGATGCGCCTGCCCATACGCCGCCGAATGTAAGGCCGCGGAGGCCATGATGGATAAAACGACAGATCGTTTATGCATGAGAATATTCCTTGTTGTCGCGCTATGTAATAGCATAGGCCAAACGATATTTCAATTTCCGTGATATAACCTTAATCAAAAAAAACTGGCGTGCCCGAAGAGATTCGAACTCCCAACCTTCTAGTTCACGGCAAACACGGGGTCATGGGGGGCGGATGAGCGGCGCCCTTCAATGACTGCTTCAGGTCCCGGTAACCGGCGATACGCCTGTCCAATTCCTCCCGCATTCTCTCCGGCAGCTGGCTATAGGGCACAAAACTTTGGCTTACATTCACATCCTTATTGGTTAATTGAGATGGAACATCAAAGAACATATCGTCGGCTAATTTAATGCGGAAAAGCATGCGATCCTTCTTACCAAGTGCAAAGCGCCATTGATCCAACTGCTCGCCATTGTCGACGACTCCTATCGCCAGTTCCGTTAAAGCGAAAGATTTTTTATCTTCCCGAATTAGTACTGTATTATCACTGTCTTTGAATACGGTTATTTGCAACGGATCAACCAGCCCTATCCATTCTGAAGGTTCTTTCTGCAGTAGCAATTCCGGCTTGCCGATTATCGTTATGCCACTTGTACCCGTGAAATGCTGACGAAATATCTCCTTTACCACATCCGAAGGCTTGCCGCTGACCGCAATACCAGCCGGTTTATCAAGCAATTCTTTTTGCGCCCCCGGCGGCAGAGCGCCAAATAAACGAAGAGCGGATTCTGAACGCCAATTTAACTCCAAGAGTTCATCATACCCCGCCCACCTTGTTATGACTCGTGCAGGCCCCGTCATAAATCCCCATGGCTGGGGCACAATATGCGCCGCTAAATCTTGCCATTTCATTTCCGGATTTTTAGCAGCCGCCGTGAAATAACGTTCAAGAGCCGCCCGATTAAATGATGGCCGGGTTAAAACCTGGGGCTTAATTGTCAGCACGCCCTCTGGTGTTATTGCAATTGAAGACTGGCCGACTCCCGTGATCATGCGGACGAGCTGGCTTGAGGTTAAACCTTTCTTCCGCAAGCGGGCGGCGGCAAAGATCATTTCATCGGGAAAACAAGCAACGATCCCCGAAGTCCTGCCTTCGCTCAGAGCCTTGACATAAGGCACAATAAGATTTGTTGGATCATCCTTTTCCGGCGACTGAAGCAAATTTAACGACGCAGGTGAAAGCGGCATTCCAGATCCGATTTCATTGACAATTTTCCCCCAAGGATCAGCATTTTTATCATCCCATGTGATAGGAAAATCACCGAGATTCTCTGGCACTTTTTGCGGCTCAGGCCCCAAAAGGATAAGTTGACCTGTATCGGCGATGGCCTTGCCCTGAGCATCCCCAACTTTCAATTGAAAGGATGGTCTTTGCATGCGGCCATCAAATTCATAAACAAGAATAAGCTTTCCGGGGTTGGACACAGTACTCCAAAATGAATCTAATCCGATTTTAGGATTGCTTAATAAACCCGAGGGGAAACCGATCTGTTCCGCATTGGGATCGTTTGAGAAAACGACCCGCCGATTTTCCGGAAAATCGGCAAAATTTTCGGCCCCCATCGCAGAAATTAAATTCTGCAAAACCTTATCAGCGAAAGAACTTTGCCTGGAAACAGGCGGCATCTTTTGAATGCTGCTTTCAATGATTTCCAACCGCTTTCTTTTTTCCACCAACCGAAGTTTTTGAGTTGCCTCTTCCAGCTTGTAATTCTTGCCGTCATCTATCAATTGGCTGCCGGTCACATCGCAGAGATGTCGCAACAATTCTTTTAACGGCATTTTTTGAACGCTTACATAAACCGTTCTTTGTGCTGTTTTAGGATCAATTTTAAATGTCCATCTCGGCGCCTGACTTTGAATATCCTGAAGCAGTCCCTGCACCGGTCTAGCGGGTCCCGAAATCGTAATCGGCGTCGACAGCAATTCTTGCGGATGCCTATCATTGGGTAATTCGGCGGGCCTACCGGCTGTCACCATTGCGACATAGGCAGCAGCCATTACTCCAGCAGCATTTCGCATTTATCCCCCATGATGGTTAAGGAAGCATAGGCATTCCTCTCACATTTCTAATGCATCATGGTTACCACATTCAGGGCAAAGACTCTAGAAATTTTCAGGCTTGTTACCCCGTTTGTTATCCAGAGCGCATAAATCGAATGGGCGGCCAAACCGGCAACCCATGCCAACCGCAAGCATAAGTTGAAAAATACTGGCGCGCCCGAGAAGATTCGAACTCCTAACCTTCTGATCCGTAGTCAGATGCTCTATCCGTTGAGCTACGGGCGCGTTCATGCATGTATGCAGGCGGTGGTTCTAGCCAATCGGCGGCGTGGGAGCAAGTCTTTTTTGCCTGTTTCCGGCCGAACGGCCGAATACGCCTGCCTTCCTTGCGTTCCGGGGAAAAGCCACTTAAAAATACCATAAGTTTTTGAGGGCCGGTCAATGGAAACAAAACCGCACAAAACCATCAGCCCCAAAGCAAAGGTGAGGCTTTGTTTCACTTCCTTACTGGCTGTGCCTGCTGTTTGGTTCCTATGGCCGCACATCAAAAACTGGAACGAAGAAAGGGAAATCGATCAGGCCTATAACCTGATCGAAAAACTCCCCCTCACCTCCGATAACCAAAAGGTTTTGCCAATTTGGCCATCCCCAGATGCGCCCAAGTCTGAGCCCTTTTTTGAATATCGTTATACAACCAGTGAGAGCCTGTCTGTTGCGGGTGATCAATCAACAGAAACCTTTTGCGATGGCATTGTTAATTTAAGCTCCCTCGACAAAGCTTCCAGCCGATGGAACCGCAAGCATCCCAAGAACCCGTTCCACTACGATAGACTCTACGGACCTCCGGAAAATAATGCGCTGCCGCAATTTAGGGGGCAATTTGTGTCGCCTTGAAAATTTCAGGCTTCTCCTCCGCGCGCTGTATTTTCGAGCAAATATGTATGTCGCGGGCGGGTTCTTTTTTGCCCTGGGGCTCTTGCGGTCGCGCATAGCGGCGGCTAATATCCGCCATCCGATTTCACACATCCCATGGGGAATAAAAGCATGTCGCTGCGCCGTTCGTTGTTATTGACCGTTTTTGTTGCAAGTTTCGGCCTTACGGCCTGTGAGTATTTAGGTCTGGATCAGGGTGATAATAACGCCTCTGCGCCTGCGCCGGTTGCCAGTGTTGCGGCACAGCCCACTGCGCCGACGCCCGCGCCTAGCGATAGCACGAATGATAACAATTCTTGGCTCTCATCCGCGCCCGCTCCGGCTGCATCGCCAACGCCTGCTGCGAAGGAAGCCACGCAAAGCCAAACCATCGTCGGCCGCCAGATCGCACAGCTGCGTTCGGACCTGACGAATTTGCAAAGTGATGTGAAGGGCTACGGCACGACGCTGTCCGATATGCATAATAAAAATGAATCCCTGGCGGCGAATTACTACGGCATCGTTGGCGACATTAACGCGAAACTTCAGGCGGGCACGACGCCCGGCAACCCGCGTTTGGTGCAGCGCTGGCAGGATGCCTCCGCCGCGCTCGACCAATTCGCGGCGAGCGGCAATGACATGAACGCGCTGTCTTCGCGCATCGCGGCGAGTGCATCCATGGCGAATTATTTGCTGGACGCGACGCGCGCGACCTACAGCCTCTCCGGCGCGGTGGATGAAGATCACACCGCCTTGAAAAACCTGGAAGACGACGTGCAGCGTACCGTGATCGGTATTGGCCGCGCGCTGAATGATCTGACGCGCGACATTGACCGCCAGAACGCCTATATCGCGGCGGAGCGCCGGAATTTGCAAACCCTGTCACTCGCGATCGCGCGTGGTGAAGTTTACGGCAATAGCCTGGCCAATGTGGCGCCATTCCAGTTTGCGCCGACACCACTGAGTGGTTTGTCTGGTTTCGGCGCGGCCGCGCCCGCAACGCCGGTGGCGTCTGAAAACCTGCGCGCCGCCGCCGCCGCGCCGCGCCCTGGCACTTTGGGCCAATTGCCTGTTGCCGCGCCTGCTGCACCCGCAGCGAAGACGCCGTTCGTCATCATCCGCTTTGACCGCCCGGATGTGGATTACGGCCAGCCTTTATACCAGGCGATGAGCCAGGCGCTGGAAAAGAACCCCATGGGCAACTTTGAAGTCGTCGCCGTATCGCCTGCGGGCAGCGGCGCGAAACAAAGCCTGGCTGCCGTCAACATTCGCGGCAAGGCCGAGGACGTCATGCGCACCATGGCTGAAATGGGCGTGCCCGCAGACCGGATGCAATTAACGACGGCAACCAGCGCGGATGCGGCCAACCCGGAAGTGCATCTGTTCCTCAAATAGCGTCATGGCGACCCGGCAAAACCGGGTTATCATCAAAAAATGACAAACAACCCTATAGACCCCCTATCTGGGCTTATAAAGTTGCGCATATCTATTAGGATTTTGTTCTTATATTAGCCGCCCGCCCGCGCCCGATTTCTCCACCAGTCCCGCAGCGGCGCGGCAATCGGATGCGCCAGCGCGGCGGCAAACTGGCGTTCCACCCGGGGCATGAATTGCAGATATTGCGGCTTGCCGTCCCGCACCCAAACACGGATCAGAAAGCCCAAAACCCGCGCATGCCGTAACATGGCCATTGCTGCATAATGCGCTTTGAAAGCTTCCTTATTAATATCCGGCCGCAGCGCCAGGTATTGATCATACAATTTCCGCGCCAGCGCCGGATCGATATCGCGCCGCGCATCCTCCAGCACCGAAACCAGATCATAGGCGGCTGAACCCCATTTTGCATCCTGAAAATCCAGAATACCACAACGGCGCAAGCCATCCCGCACGGGCAGCCACATGAAATTATCCACATGAAAATCGCGCAACAGCAGCGTGGGCCGGATAAACGGCAAACTGTCAAACACGCCGCGCACAATGGTTTGAAATTCCGCGCGTTCATCCGCCGTCACCTTGCGCTGCCAAAGCGCGGGGGCGTACCAGTCGATGAACCAGGAAATTTCATCCGTCATCGCCGCCGTGTCATAATTTTTAATCGCCAGCGCCGCGCCGTCTGATTTCATTTGCAACTCCGCCATCGCGGCAATCGCGGTTTCATAAAGCGGCTCCGGCGCGTGCCCAGCGTTCAGCAACCGCGTAAAGGTATCTTCGCCAAAATCCTCAATCAGCGCGAAACCGTTTGCCGCGTCCGCCGCGAACACTTCCGGCGCGCTCAACCCCATCGCACGCAAATGATCCGCCAGTAAAACGAATTCCGCAAACCTTTCCTCGGGATGCGGCGGCATGTCCATGACCAGCCGCGCCTGCCCGTTCTTTTTCAGCCGGAAATACCGCCGCCGCGAAGCATCGCCGGGCAAAGCCTCCACCGCCGCACCGGCCCAACCTTGGGATGCAATGAATTCATTTCGTAAATCGTCGCGCATGACATTAGAAAAACAGATTCCGCGCGAAATAACAGCCCAAATCAGGATTCCGCGAATTGATGCAAAATTTCCCGCGTTGCCTCTGTTCCCTTGGCACGCAGCTTTGCGATATCCCCCATAGGTAACCGAATAGAAAACATTTCAAGACGGTCTTCCTGAGGCGGGCGTCCAGGTTTGCGCAAAGCAATCATGGCGGCAACAAATTCAGGATCAACTTCCATCGCAGGTCGCGCGCGGGCAAAATCCTTCTCAGTCCAAAGCGGACTCTCTTCATCAATCATAAAAGGGTCAGGTTTTTTCATAGTGTTTCCTTTCTTTTTCATGGGCTCGACGGAAGCTGATAATCCGGCTGACTTTGTCCCTTTGGGTATAAATGACAACGTATGGTTTGCCGTCCGCATCGCGCACGAAACCTTGCACGCGGATTTCTCCATAATCTGTACGGCCATCAACTTTCAGCAAGGCGTTTGGCCAATCCAAATAAACAACATCCTCAAACGACAGTCCCCGTTCGCGGATATTCCGGTCATTCTTATCCGGGTCGAATTTAATCTCCACTAAATTATTGTAATACAAAAATTCTGGCGCGTCAAGGTTTTTGTATTACAATAATTGCTCTGCTATTAACCCCTTGCCCTTACTATAAATTTATTCAATTTACCCGGGTGAAAAAGCTGGTTTTTCTCGCTCTTTTGGTTTGCGCCACTGCCGCCGCACGGGCCGACGCCACTGCGCCCGGCATCAACCAAAACGGGCAGGTTGGCGGGCTGAATCTGCCCACCGCGCGGTCGCTGGACGCGGGCAGCGCCTATGCCGGTTTCAGTCACGGCGCGCCGTATAACCAGATCTATGCGGGCATACAGCCGATCGACGCGCTGCGCATCACCATCCGCCAGCAGCAGGACCGGATCACCGACGCGACCTATCCCGGCATCGACGCGCAGGTGCAGTTGTGGAACGAAGGGGATTGGATCCCCGCATCGGCGCTCGGCTATACCAATTTCATCGGACAAACACGGTTCGGCGGCGAGTATCTGGTTTTCGCCAAACGCTATTGGGATCTGGATTTTAACGCGGGCGTCGGTTGGGGGCGTTATGCCGAACACGGCGTGTTTCATAATCCGCTGGCCGGAATTTCTTCGACCTACAAAGACCGCGCGCGCGATGAAGGCATTGGATCAAACGGTTTTAACGCGCTGTATCGCGGCAGCCGCATGGGATTGTTCGGCAGCGTGACGTATCAAACGCCATGGCAGCCGTTGAAGCTGATTGCGGAATTCGACCGCGATCCCGATGCGATTGAAAAACTGGAAGGCAATGTGCGGGTTAATGCGCCATTCAATGTCGGCGCGCGTTACGCGATTTGGGATGGCCTGGCGCTGACGGCGGAGTGGGATAATTTGTCGCGCGGCGCCGTTACGCTGTCCTATGCGTTGAATTTACAAAAAGACGCAGAGGACAAAAAAGAAGTCCAGCGCATTAAGACATTACCGCCCGCCCCGCTGCCCGACGCGCCCGCGCGCGCGGCCGATTTACACGAAATCCAAATCCTCGCGCGGCGTCAGGGCGATGACATTCTGGATATCGAACGCCGCCATGCGGATGATGATGAAACCTGCATGCCGCGAAATCTGCCGGACGATACGGGCGAAACATGCGACCGGATTTATTTACGTTACCGTGCGCATGACGCGCCGCCTTACGCCCATTATCTCGGCCACGCGGCTTATGACGCGGCGGAATATTCGGAACGCGATATTCAATCGGTGACTTTGGTGCCGGAGCATAACGGCCTGGTTGCGGGCACCTATACTTTTGTGCGGCGCGATGTGACGGGCGCCACGCATTTCAACGGCAGCGCCGAGGAAGTTTTTCAATCCGCGCAAATCACGCCGGCGAAATTCGCGGACGCGCCAGCATTGGATGAAACGCCCGTGCGAGCGTGGCATTTATTCACCGCCCAGCGGTTTGATATCGATCCTTACGAATTCGGCAATTTCCTGATCTCGCGCGAGCGCTGGCTGGCGGGCGGTTCGTATGAGATTTTCAACGGCTTCAGCATCGGCGGCGCGGCATCCTTTGAATCCGGCGAGAATTTTCCGGTCATCATCCCGCGCCCCACGCATGCGGTGCGCAGCAATATTGACGCCTATGCCGACACGCCGACGAAAATCGAAAACCTTTATGTCAATTTCACGCGCACCCTCGCGCCGCAAATTCAGGCGCGCGTGACGGGCGGATTGCTGGAAGAAATGTATCGCGGCATCGATGCGGAATTGTTTTATCAACCCTATCAGGCGCGCTGGGCCGTGAGCGCGGAAGGCGCGTGGCTACAGCAGCGCGACCCAATGCGCGATTTCGGCAAGACCGGATTGCAAACCAAAACCGCCGCGCTGCGTTTTTATTACGAAGTGCCGCCGCGCGACCTGACAGTGATTTTCAGCGCCGAGCAATATCTGGCTGAGGATCACGGCTTTTCCCTTGAACTGCGCCAGGCTTTTCAGCAAGGCATTCAGCTCAGCTTCCTCGGCACCTGGAGCAACCAGCGCGACCTGGGCGGGCCCGAAGACCGCGGCCATTCGGACGCGCGATTGGTGCTGCATATTCCGCTGCAATATGAAATCGGCGACCTGCCGATTGAAAACCGCCTGATGGTCAACACCGGTTCCGTCGCGCGCGACATGGGGCAAGAAGTGGAACTGCCCGTGCCGGATCTATGGGATGAGAGCCGTCCTGTTTCCTACGGCCCCCTTTTGCGCAGCTGGGATGATTTGCTGGCGTTCTGACCGCGCTGCCTCTCTTGCATTATATTCAGCCGTCGAGCCTTCATGCCAGCGCTGAATAGCAGGGTATTCGCTCTCTTCATTCCCCGGCTTTGCAGCGTGTAATCGGAAAATGCCGTATTCTCCATCACTGGCATTCCGCAAGAAATTAAGCGCTGAACGCAAGTCTTTTTCATCCGCAACCGTAAGACCCGGATACAATTTGGATTCGGAAACAATTACGGTAACGGCCGGTTCTGCCGCACGCCGCCGCGTTAAACTTGCCTTTTTAGGCGCCGTGAATTCCGGTATCGTCATTTTCTCACGCAATAACTTATGTATGCGGTGAAGTTTAGAACGAACGGTGCCGATCGGTATTCCCAGCATTTCCCCAATCTCTCTATAAGTTACATCTTCGATATCCGCCAAGGTAACCAGTAATCTTTGTTTTGGTGATAAATGATTAAGCGCCTTCTGCATTTTTTCCGAATACTCGCCGTCCACAGTCGCCCGCTCCGGATTTAGCTTATCATCCGACATTTCGAAATAAAGATTTTCTTCGCCCGATGAACTTTGAAGCGGCGTATCATAACTTGCAGTCTTAACGCGCCGGCGGCGGGTGCGGAGCATATCCAAATAAAGCCTAGTCACAATCCGAAACACCCAGTTGTTAAACGGCCGCTTATCGCTGTAATCATCAAATGCTTGGTAAGCGCGAACAAAGGCATCCTGTGTCAAATCTTCGGCATCAGACCGGGTACCGGATAAACGGTAGGCTAAATTAAAGACTTGTTTATAATTTTCATTCTGAAGCGCCCTAAATCTTTCCACCTCTCGCTCGGTCAACGGCCGGTGTTCTTTTTTTGCCTTTTTAGGCGGCGCTTTGCCTTTCTGCTCTTGGGGCAGAGGAATTCCTTCTAACAAATTATCTTCAAATATCACCGCACTCATGTGTTTTTTCTCCGGCTAGCGGAAAGCATAATATAAAGCCCTTTTGAAAAGCAAGTAATTAATGTCAGCCTGCGCCGGCATCTTTAGCGCGCAAATCCGACAATTCCTGCAAGGTAAAGGTGTAGGTGCTGTTGCAAAACTCGCACCGCACCTCAATGCGCCCGGCGTCGGCCAGTTCCTCGGCTTCGGCCTCAGACAGGGCAGACAGCGCGCGTTCGGCACGCCCCAAACCGCAGCGGCAGCGGTGCATGACATGCACCGTGTCATAGGCGCGCACGCCGCCTTCGTGGAACAGGCGGAACAAAACCTCATGCGGGTGCAGCGCCGCATCCAACGCCTCCGCCGCCGAGAGTGTGGCCAGCAGCGCGCTTGCCTCGTCCCAGCCGGGCGGCAAGCGGTCCAGGTCGTGGTCGCCTGCATCAGCGTCATGCGGCATGGCCTGAATGCACAGCGCCGCCGTGTGAAACGAATGCGCATGCGGCGCGGCGAAAAACTTTAATTCGGTATGAATTTGTTCGGACTGCAAAAAGTAATGCTGCGCGGCGGCGGTCAGACTCGCGCCGTCAACTTCCACGATGCCTTGATAGCGTTCAAACCCCTCGCCGCGATCGATTGTGAAAGCCAGATAACCCGTGCCCAGCAGTTCCGCAAAACTGTCCGGCACCGTTGCCACCACATCTTTATTAAACGAAGCATAGGCGCGCAAACTGCCGTCCGACGTATAATCCGCCACCAGCATGCCGACCGGCCCGTCACCCTTCGCCTGCAACGAAAAAATCCCATCCTCTTTCAACATGCTGCCAAGCACGCAGGCCAGCGTCGCCGCCTCCGCCACCAGGCGCGCGACGGGTTGTGGATATTGATGCTTGCCCAAAATCTCATCCAGCGTCGCGCCGAGCCGCACAAAGCGTCCGCGCAAACCGGATTGCTCCAGCTGAAACGGGATGATCAGATCGTTATGGTTTGGTTCCGGAAACACTGCGCGGATGTAGCAGAGCGGCGAAAAAACCGCAAACGGTTAACGCAGGAAATGGGCGCCTTCGGAATAAGCTTTGCGCATCATGGCCTCGGTCATCATCGGGGCATCCGCCGCCGAAGGCGCCTGGATATGCCGCCCGCGTAAATCATAAAGAAAATTTGACTGCCACGGCCGCGACGCCGTTTGCCCTTGCAAAAGTTCAGCAGGCGTGATGACGGGCGGCAAACCGTTTTTATGTAGCAGAGGATTTAAAAATCTTTCCGCCGCCTGATACGATTCTAAAAGTACGTAAGCGGTTTTTTGCTGATGCACGTTTCTTTCATCCTTAGGCATCGGAACCCACCGATTATTATTTCCATCCGGCGTGGAGACCGTTTCATATTTGTTGAGTTTGCCAAACATTTCCCATTGTTTCTGCAAACCATTAACATCACCCTGGATGCTTTCACGTAATTTGATCTCGGCATCCGGCAGCATCAGAATTTGCTGTAAAAATTCGCCGGACTCATTCAATGGCCGCTGGCCTATGTCGTTATAAAAAAGCGCCCAGGTAACATCCACATTTCTTACTATTGGGCACCCGGTGATCTTTTCAATGTCGCATTCTGACATGAAACTCCTTGCCCATGAACCGATATTGTTTTGCAAGACTTCATTGGACTTAAGACGCGAGAAATCGCCTGTATGCAGCATCTCCAACGCCTCC
>Ga0206950_1043_pt1 | contig 30470 bp, 33 predicted proteins | sample Alteio_BWOrgHeat_41_FD_152954 | JGI IMG/M metagenome (GOLD analysis project Ga0206950, IMG submission 152954) | Enriched cells from forest soil in Barre Woods Harvard Forest LTER site, Petersham, Massachusetts, United States -... | ecosystem: Environmental > Terrestrial > Soil > Temperate forest >... | reverse complement strand
TTAAACATCCCTCTTTCCTCTCTGCGGATCCCGGCACAAGGCCGGGATGACAATGGTAAACATTGTCAATTCCGATCCGACTTAATAATCTCCGTCATCGTGATGCCGAGACGGTCTTCGACGACGACGACTTCACCGCGCGCGACGAGGCGGTTGTTGACGTAGATATCCACCGCTTCGCCCACTTTGCGGTCGAGTTCCACCACCGCGCCGCGGCCAAGTTTCAGTAACTGCGACACTTGCATCTGCGCGCGGCCGAGGACGGCCTGCACCGTGACGGGGATGTCATAGACAGCGGTCAGATCTTTTTCCGCCACGTCGCCGATCGTGGGTGTGTTCGCCGAGGGTTCTTGGAGTTCATCGAGGGCTAGGTTGGTATCGCTCATGTTGCGTCACTTTCGTTGGAAGTTGGTTGGTTTTCAGAAACAGAAATTTGCGCGGGCGCCAGGGTTGCCTGAATTTGCGCCAGCGTGACCTGCATATTATCCCACAGGCGCGAGACGTTGCGTTCCACGCCGCCGTTGGACCATTCGATGCGGCAATCCGCCGCGCTGAGGCCGTGATCGGCCATCAAGGCATACTGCCCGCGAAAACCCGAAGCTTGCGATAACTTTTCCAGCCGCGCGGAGAGGCCGTCGAGCACGCTGTCATGCACGCGGATGATCAGGCGCGGTTCTTCGAACCGTTCCATCATCACCTGGCTCACGATATTGCTGATGCCTTCAATAGATTGCTGGTTGGCGAGTTCGGGCATTAATTTGCGCATCAATCCCGCGGCGACTTCGACAGCCAGGGTTTGCGCGGCTTGCGTGCGGTGCGTTTCGGCGGCTTGCAGCACATTTATCTGCGCGGTGATGGCTTCAAACATGCGCGCGATTTGCGCTTCCAGGCTTTGCGTGGCGTTCGCGAGGCCTTCTTCAAATCCGCGCTGCTGCGCGCCCGTCACGGCGCCGTTTAATTCGTTCTGGCTGAATTGCGGACGCTCTTCGGGCGGGACGGCATTGGCCTCCGCCAGCTGATCGAAATCGCGGTTATCAAAGAGGAACGGTTTGGCCATTAATAGATCACCTCATCTTCATCCTTGCCGGATGAAATGACGATTTCGCCTTTGGCCGCCAGATCTTTGGTGGCTTTCACCAAAATCTGCTGCGCTTCATCGACATCACGCAAACGCACGGGCCCCATCGACGCCATATCCTCACGCAAGATTTTCGCCGCGCGTTCGGACATGTTGGAGAAGAACAATTCTTTCAGCGTATCATTCGCACCCTTCAGCGCCAGCGCGAGTTTGTCTTTATCCACACTGCGGATAAGCGTCTGCACGCCCGACGGATCGAGCAAGCCGAGGTGTTCAAACGTGAACATGAGGGATTTGATTTTATCCGCCGCGTCGCGGTTGCGTTCTTCCAGCGCGGAAATGAAACGCGTTTCCACATTGCGGTCGAGCGAGTTGAAAATCTCCGCCATCACTTCATGCGGATCGCGGCGGTTGGTGCGCGCCAGGTTGGACATGAATTCGTTGCGCAGCGTTTTTTCCACGTCTTCCAAAACTTCTTTTTGCACCGACTCCATACGCAGCATGCGCATGACGACTTCCATCGCGAAACTTTCGGGCAGAATGCCGAGGACGCGCGCCGCGTGGTCTGATCGGATTTTGGACAGCACCACCGCCACGGTTTGTGGATATTCGTTTTTCAGATAATTCGCCAAAACCTGTTCATTCACGTTGCCGAGTTTATCCCACATCGTCCGGCCCGCCGGACCGCGGATTTCCTCCATGATGTTGCCGACTTTGTCCTTGCCCAAAACCTTGGACAAAAGGCGTTCGGTGCTTTCGAATGTTCCGGTCAGGCCAGTGGTGGATGAAATCTGTTCGGTGAAATCGACGAACAAACGTTCAATCACCGTCGAACCCACCATGCCCAAATTCGCCATGGTTTGCGAGATTTCTTTGATCTCATCTTCGTCCATGTGTGAGAATAATTTCACCGTCGCGTCTTCGCCGAGCGAGAGCATTAAAATCGCCGCCTTTTGCGGGCCGTTCAGGCCGCGGTAATCTTCGCGAACTTTGACTGGAGCTGCCATGGTGCCTCCTTAACGCGCTGGATCCTGGTACAGCCACTGGCGCAAAATCGCCACCGCCTGTTCCGGATGTTTATCGACAATTTCGGAAATCTTTTTCAGGGATGACGCGCGCACGCGGCCTTCAACCTGTTCCAGATTAATCATGCGTTCAATTTCGCTCTCCACCGCCATGGCGCGTTCGGCCAATTGTTCCGGATTATAATTCGGCCCGCCGAGTTGCGGCGCTGATCCTGCGCCCGATTGATCGGTCAACATCGGATTGCCCGGCATCGCGAAACCGCCGCCGCCCGGCATAGGCGCAGGCACCGTCGCCATGACGCGCGTGGTCAGCGGTTTTACAACCAGCAAAATAAACATAATCGCAACGAGGCCGAGCACAACAGTCTCAAGCAGCTTCGTCAAATCTTCCTTGGTGAAACCGAGCGGCAGCGTGGGTTCCGGCGCGGCTTCGGCATCGTGGGTGAATTTCATGTTTTCAACCTTGATGCTGTCGCCGCGTTTATCGTCAAAACCGATCGCGGATTTGACCAGGTCTTCATAGCTCGCCATTTCTTCTTTGGTGCGCGGCGCGTAAGTTTGTTTGGTCTTATCCTTTTCATCCGTGGTGTAAGTGCCGTCGACCAACACCGCGACCGACAGTTTTTTCACCGCGCCGATTTCCTTAACGGAATTGGTGATTTTCTTGCCGATTTCGTAATTGGTGGTTTCCTCACTCCGGTTATTATTGCTGCCGGATGCGCCGCCCGCCGCGCTGTTGGCGCCCTGGCCCGCGGGCAGGTTATTCGCCACGGAAACCGTGCCGCCGTTGCTGCTGTTATCGGTGGATGAAGATTTATCCGTCACGGTTTGCGTCGAACGCGCCACCTGGCCTTCGGGATCGTATTTTTCTTCGTTGGTCACGACGCGGTCGAAATCCAGATCGGCCGTCACGGTCGCGCGCACGTGGCCGTAACCGACGGTGCGGGCCAGCAAGTCTTCGATCTGGTTTTGTATGCGCGTTTCATAGGTGCGGCGCACGTCATCACCGCTCTGGTCGCCGCCGCCGACGTTATCGCCATCCGACGAACCGCGCGCGAGCAGATTGCCCGCGTTATCCACAATCGAAATCGCCTGAGGTTTCAACATCGGCACGGCGGCAGCCACCAAATGCTGGATCGCCGCGATTTGTTCGCGCGTCATCGTCGTTGAACCGCGCAGGGTTAAAAAGATACTCGCCGTCGCGGGCTGTGTTTCCTTGGCGAACAATTCGCGCTGCGGCAGCACAAGGTTCACGCGGGCGGCGCGCACGCCTTCCATCGTCGAAATCGTCCGCGCCAATTCGCCTTCCAGCGCGCGCAGTTGATTGATGTTTTGCACGAACGATGTCGTGCCAAATGAATTCTGCTTATCGAAAATCTCATAACCCACGCCGCCGCCGGATGGCAGGCCGTCCGCCGCCATCGCCATGCGAAGCTTGCCCACCTGCTCCACCGGCACTTTGATTTGCGCGCCGTCGGCGGAGACCTGATACGGCACCTGCATGGTTTCCAATTTCGCGGTAATCGAAGCCGCGTCACCCGTCGGCAGATCGGAATACAATAATCCCATCTGACCCGAAGACATCCGCGTGGTCAGAAAGAAGAAGAAAATAATCATCCCCACCATCACGGCGCCCATGAGGCCCAGTCGCGCCGGACCCAATCCGCGCAATGTCTGTAGTAAACCGCCCATTGATCCCCCTCTTTAGGAGTTAGGAGTTGTAGGAATTAGGAGTTATAGGAACGACAATCGCCCTTATTCCCAATCACTCCTAAAATCCTCTTACTCCTAGTTCCTAACTCTTAGGCTATTCCCCAAGTGTTACTAAAACGTAAACACCCGGCAAAATTTGCCTACTCCAGCCACCCCGTTCGAAGCGGCAAAAGCGTATAAGTTTCACAGATTCAGGGGGGTAAGGCAAGGAAGGGTAAATAAAACCCCGAAATCCGCGTTTGAAAGTCATTTTTTGCTTGCAAAGGAGAGGTCATTTCCAGGGGAATATAACCTGTCTTTCCCCATTGTCAGTCTCCATAACATGCTGGCGCGGGAATGCACTTGGTAAAAAATAAAGCCTATAGACCTGCAAAAAATGGATACCGAACATGAAATGAAAATGCGTCGCCGCGAAGTTGATAGAATAATCGCAAAGAACTCAACCGCCGGGGATCTGGACGGTCTTTTAAACGCCCATCCATCGGCAGTACCGGAAATAAAAGGTCTAAATCCCAATTCCTTGCAGGCTTAATTGGAAAAATTTTACGAATATACAAACCGTTTTCCATATAAAATTCATATAAAAGAACCTCAAAAATTTTGCATCGCCAAGATAAATATGCTATGATCAAAGGGTAAAAAGAATATTTACATACTAAAAGAATTTTTGGGGTATATTATGTTCGATTCAATCGCCAGCACCGGCGCCGGAGCCTATGTACCGCAACCTGTTTGGGCTGCGGCAGGCAACCACGCCACCGCAGCCGCCACGACCGGCCAGCCTGAACCTGAAGCCTCAGGCCAAGGACAGATTCTATATTCGCCCAACGTCATCAGGGTGGATCCCATCAGCCACATCGCGATTTTTGAAACACGCAATCCGGAAACCGGCGATGTGACACAACAATATCCATCGACCGCCGTGGTGGATGAGTACCGCCGTATCAGCCAAGGCCAGGCCACGCCCGCCACCATTGCCGCCGCCAACGCGCTGGGCGCGAATATTCCCCAAAGCGCAATCACCGCCGGCGTAACGGCCCCCGGCGCTGCGACGGGAACGGATACGGCGAACGGCAAAGCGGCTCCCGCGGCGCCTTTACCGGGATCGGAGGATGCTTCTTCGGACAGCACGGCACCTCCTGTAACCGGCGTGGATTCACCGGGTAGCGCCCCAGCCGCCACGGCTGCGCCTGCGGCTAAACCTTCGGGCACTGTTTCCCAATCAGCCTAGAATTTTTGCGGTTTAAAAGAATCTGCTAAACTCCCGCCAGGGAGAATAGTTATGGCGGATTTCGAATTAGGCGACGGTTTTAACCTCGGCAATTTAAGCGATAACAACATATCTGGCGGCAGCCCTGCGGGCGGCGGCGGCAGTGGCGGCAGCAATCCGTTTTTAGGAATGCTGATTGGCCTTGCGATGTTTATCGCCGCGTTTTTTCTGATTTCCTGGAATGAGCATCGGGCGGTGGATGCCGTGAAAGCGCTGATGTGGGCGCAAGATCAAACCACGCCCGTTGCCGCGACTTCCATCAATCCCGCCAATGAAGGCCACTTTATCGCACTGCAAGGCGACGCCGCAGCGCCGCAACCATTGTACGACAGTTTGTTCGGCATCGGCGGCGCGAATTTGCTGCGTCTGCACCGTAAGGTGGAAATGTATCAGTGGCAGCAATCCAGCCATACGCAAAACCATTATACCACCTATTCATATAGTCCCATCTGGTCTGAAATGCAGATCAATTCTTCCGCTTTCCGCGAAAGCGGACATCAAAATCCGCCCATGCCATTTCAAAGCGCTTGGCAGAATAACGCAACCGCCACACTGGGCGCATTCCGTTTGAACGATTTGATTTTGGGTAAATTAAACAGCACGATGCCGTTGCCCATTCCATCCAATTACCAAGCGCCCGCGGGCACGCGCGTTACTGCGGCGAATGAATTGTATCATGGCAACGATCCCGCCACGCCGCAAATCGGCGACATGCGCGTGACGTTCGAAGCCTTAGCCGCAGGCCCGGTTTCCATCGTGGGCGTGCAAAATCAGAATTTCATCAGCGAAGGATTTAAACCGGGCGACCGGTTCGGCGTTTTGCTGGCGGAGACGGGATTAAAATCGTCGGACGCGCTGTATCAGGACGAAGTCAATCAACAGAATTTGATGACTTGGCTGCTGCGCGGCGGTGCGCTGGTTTTGATGTGGCTGGGAATTTATCTGCTGTTCTCGCCGCTGGTTTGGCTGGCGAATTTCGTGCCCTTCCTCGATTGGGTCGTCAGCGGTTTTGCAGGCATGGTCGCGACGATTATCGCACTGCCGGTTTTCCTGATTGCGGAAATTGTTTTTTGGTTTTCCGTGCGGCCGGTACTGTCGGTTTGCATCGCGGCGGCAGGCATTGCGATTGGCGCGGCGTTATTGACGCGCCACAAACAAAAACTTGCGGGCAATAATCCGGTTAATCCAACACCCGCTTAAACATCGCCGGAATGTTTTTCAAATAGCTTTCCGGACTGGCGAGGTTTTGGAGTTCGTCTTTGGATAGATGCGCGGTGACTTCCGCATCCGCCGATAATAATTCCAGAAAATCTTTATTGCCTTCCCAAACCTGCATCGCGTTGGCTTGCACGAGGCGGTAGGCGTCTTCGCGCGAGACGCCCTTTTGCGTCAGCGCCAGCATCACGCGCTGCGAGGCATATAACCCGCGCGTCAGCGCCAAATTCTTTTTCATCGTTTCGGGATAGACAAGCAATTTATCAATAATCCCCGCCATGCGGTGCAGCGCGAAATCAAGCGCGATCACGGCGTCAGCGAGCAATGTACGCTCCACTGCCGAATGCGAAATATCCCGTTCATGCCACAGCGCGACGTTTTCCATTGCGGGCGTCACCGCCGCGCGCACGACGCGCGCCAGACCCGTGACGTTTTCCGACAAAATCGGATTGCGTTTATGCGGCATCGCGGATGAACCCTTTTGCCCGGGTGAGAAAAATTCCTCCGCCTCGCGCACCTCAGTCCGCTGTAAATGCCGGATTTCAATCGCCAGGTTTTCCAGCGACGAGGCGATAATCCCCAGTACCGCATAAAAGAACGCATGACGGTCGCGCGGTATCACTTGTGTCGCCACCGTTTCGGGAACCAGATTCAATTTATCCGCAACATATTGCTCCACACTCGGCGGCAGGTTGGTGTAATTCCCAACCGCGCCTGACAGTTTGCAAATGCGGATTTCTTCGCGCGCCGCCGCCAGACGTTTTTGCGCGCGCGCGAAGGCATTGTAATGCCCCAGCAGTTTCAACCCAAACGTCGTCGGTTCCGCATGAATGCCGTGGCTGCGCCCGATGCAAATCGTGTCGCGGTGTTCCAGGGCGCGTTTTTTCAGCGCCGCGAGCATCGCCTCCACGCCGCCCATTAACGCATCCGACGCCTGCACCAACTGCAACGCAAAAGCCGTATCGCCCACATCGCTGCTCGTCATGCCCTGGTGCACAAAGCGCGACTCCGGCCCGACGTGTTCGGCGAGGTTCGTCAAAAACGCGATGACATCGTGTTTGACTTCGCGCTCAATCTCATCAATCCGCGCGATGTCGAATTTGCCGCGCCCCCACACCGCCTTTGCGACGCCCGCGGGGATCAGACCCTCCCGCTCCATCGCCTCCGCCGCATAGGCTTCGATTTCCAGCCAGATTTGGAATTTGTTTTGCGGTTCGAAAATCTTGCCGACTTCGGGGCGGGTGTAGCGTGGGATCATGGGGGTTTTATGCCCTAACTGTACAAAAAATCAAACAATTTCCATGAAAGTAATTAATTTTCTTGCCCAAAGGGCTCACTCTGTTTTATTCTATAGATACAAATTTTAAATTAATCTTGAATAGGCATAACATGAACCAGGCAACCTTTGAAACACTTACAGCCGCACGAAATGAATGGGCAAATAGCCCGAGTTGGGACAATAAGAAGAAAGCAGCTCTCGTTACCAAATTCTTTTGGGCCTTGCTGCCGTTACCCGGAAACGAAATTGTAGATTTTTTTCTACCCAAAGAACCAAACGATCAAAAAGACACTTTTTTCAAAGACCGCCAGAATGGCATTAGTTTGCTGGAAGCATGCATGGCGACTGGGAACGGCCCCTTAACCCCTGCTTATGCGGTTGCTATCGCAGATCGGATCGGCCCGGAAAACACTTCGCGGCTGTTTTTTAATATTCTGGAGGACTACCGCGAACGGGAATATGAGGACAATTTACCCCAGCCAGGCTTGAATACCTTGCGTTCTATCACCATCGAATATGGACTTTCGGAACCAACTCTCCAACTTCCAATACGGCTAAAACGCGGCACGGCGCCGGAGATAGCTGGCATATGGGAAAGCATGTTTTCTCAAGAATCCCTCGCCCGCGAAGCTGTCCGGTTAAATACCTTGTGCGATTTGCTTGGACGCGCCACAGACGAAACACGCGCCTGTTTTTTACATACGGCCAAGAGAAAATATCCCCAAGGCTTTAAAATCCTGATGGCGAAACTAGAAAGTGGCGTCAACGTTTTTGAACGATGGGGGGAACAGCGCAAAAAACTTTCGTCCGCAACTGTTGTTGACGCTCTTGCAGCCAAGCAAAGATTAGCCCCGGCACATTGATCCTATAGACGTAAAATATCTATAAACTCTATTGTGCCAATTCGGCCTCTAACCACCGTGCAAAATCCCGGTCTACATAGAGCAGCGGAACGGCGACAATCGCGGGCGTGGCATAACTATGCAAACTCCGTACACGGTCGTTTAACAACGGAATTTTCGCCGCCAGGGTTTTCGCGATCACCACTGCCTCCTCCCCGCGCGTCACCGCACCCTCCCACCAATAGATCGACTTCACCGCGGGAATGATATTCACGCAGGCCGCCAGACGTTCGGTGACCAATTGCGCGCCGATGCGCTCGGCCTCGGCCACGTTCGCGCAGGTGATATAGACAAGGGCGTATTCAGACATGCGGCGAACATAATAAATTCTTCACACTTTGTTAAGGATACCCAGGTAGGGTGAAAACTTCCGGTTTGGCGGTTCCGCCAAATCAGCGTAAAATGCACTTCTTGAATCAGCCCAACGGAGAACCCTCAATGGCTAAAAAATCTTCCGCCCCTACCAAAACCGCGCAAAAATCCGCGCCTCCCAGCGGCAAAGCCAAATTGGCCGACCTGACGCATGTGCAGGTCGAGGGGTCTGCCGAACTTTCCTATAACGGTAAAAAAATCGCGTTGCCCGTCATGCACGGCACCGCAGGTCAACCGGCGCTGGATATCCGCCCGCTGTTGCCGCAGTTCGGCATGATGACTTATGATCCCGGTTTTGGTTCGACTGCCAATTGCCGCAGCGCGATCACATTTATTGACGGCGACAAAGGTATCCTGCGCCACCGCGGTTATGAAATCGCGGATCTGGCGGAACGCGGTGATTTCATGGAGGTTTGCTATTTGCTTTTGCACGGCGAACTGCCGACGCCGATAGAAAAAGCTGAGTTCGAGCAGATGATTATTTACCACACCATGCTGCACGAACAGGTCTATCCGATGATGGAAGGCTACCGCCGCGACGCGCACCCGATGGCCGTTATGGTGGGCATCGTGGGCGGCTTGTCCGCATTCTATCACGACAGCCTGGATATTGCGGATCCCGAACAGCGCATGCTGGCATCACACCGCCTGATCGCGAAAATGCCGACGATCGCGGCGATGTCGCACAAATATTCCATCGGCCAGCCTTATGTTTATCCGCAAAACCACCTGAGGTACGCGGAAAACTTTTTGCAAATGACGTTTTCCGTTCCGGCGGAACCGTATATTGTTAACCCTGTTCTGGCGCGCGCGCTCGACCGCATTCTGATTTTGCACGCGGATCATGAACAAAATGCCTCCACGTCCACCGTGCGTTTGGCCGGTTCGTCTGGCGCGAACACTTACGCCTGTATCGCGGCGGGTATTGCGACGCTCTGGGGTCCGCTGCATGGCGGCGCGAATGAGGCGGTGCTGCAAATGCTCGCGGAAATCGGGCCGAAGAAAAACATTCCGAACGTCATCAAACGCGCGAAGGATAAGAACGACGATTACCGCCTGATGGGCTTTGGCCACCGCGTTTACAAAAACTACGACCCGCGCGCGCAGGTAATGAAAAAAACCTGCGAAGAAGTCCTCAAGGAACTCGGCATCAATGATCCGATGCTGGAAACTGCGATGGAGCTGGAGCGCATTGCTCTGTCGGATGATTATTTCGTTGAGAAAAAACTCTATCCGAACGTGGATTTCTATTCAGGTATTATTTTACGCGCGATGGGTTTCCCCACCAAGATGTTCACCATGCTGTTCGCGGTCGCGCGCACGGCGGGCTGGATCGCGCAGTGGAAAGAAATGATCGAAGACAGCGAACAGCGCATCGGCCGCCCACGCCAGATTTATGTGGGCGAAACATCACGCAAATACGTGCCCCTGAACCAGCGGGGTGCGGGCAAGTTGCGCGCCGTGCGTTAGTGCGGAAATGGCTGAAGTTCAGCGCTTATGTCTGGCTCGTTGACATAGCGCTGTACTTCGTCCTGTTTTATTCTGGCATTGCATTTCCCTACATCAGCCCTTCGCTTAAGGACTATGCCTTGACGACGCAAAGCGTGCCGCGGGAATATATGCAATGCATTCTCTGGTTGCTGATCAATTATCCCTTGTCCTTTATGATTGATGACCGTTGGGGCGGGAAGCTGTTAATCCTGTCATCATTCCAATGGCCGGTGATTATTCTGTTCATCGCGTATCTTGGCCATTACTGGGAAGAGGTTAAGAAAAAGCAGGATTAAGGTAACCGGGAAGTGATCCTGATTAAAATTTGCGCCGCCGCGTCTGGCACCGCCGCGCGCAATTTTTCCAACTGCTCTGTCATCGCGGTTTTTTGCGCGGCGGCGTTTTGTAAAACGCTCTGATATTCCCGAGCCAGATTTTCCGCCGTTACATCGCCCTGTAAAATTTCCGTCACGATTTCTTTGCCCGCCAGAATATTCACCAGATTCACAAACGGCAATTTCACCAGCGCCCGCGCGATCCAGTACGTCATCGCATGCATCTTATAAGCCACCAAATGCGGCACGCCCGCCGCCGCTAGTTCCAACGTCACCGTTCCCGATGCGGCAATCGCCCCACTCCCTTCACTAGCCGCAAGAGCAAAAGCGTCCCATTTGTCCTGCGGGTCGGTCAGAACAAAAATTCCCTCATGCGCATCCAATCCCAAAGTCGGCAGAGTTGGCAGCAGGCCGATCAAATCCGGCTGCTGGATTTTCAGCCGCGCAAAGGTTTCCAAAAAGACGGGCAAGAGCCGCTGCACTTCCCCGGCCCGGCTGCCAGGCAGCAGGCACAAAACCGGCTGGTCCGGCCGGATGCCGAGTTTCGCGCGCAGCCTGTCCGCCGATGCCGCGGCCAGTGCGGGTGACGTAGTTATCGGATGGCCGACAAAAGTCGCGGGCAAACCGACCTTCTCAAAATACGGCGGTTCAAATGGAAACAGGCACAACAAATGATCAAACAGCTCCGCCATCTTTTTCGCCCGGCCAGGCCGCCAGGCCCATACCGTCGGGGCGACATAGTGGATGAGCTTCACCCGCCCCGCGCGCCGCAGTGGCTGCAACCGCCGCGCCAGGCGTTTACAGAAATCCGGCGCGTCGATGGTGACAATCGTTACTATTTCGCCGCCTTCCAGGTCTGTCACCCCGGGCTTGTCCCGGGGTCTGCGGTTGAGTAAGCACACATTCTGAAGCACCGCGCAAACGTCGAGGCAGACCCCGGCACGAGGCCGGGGTGACATTTTGTGTTGTGGTGAGACACCACAAAATTCATAAACTGCTTTTACAGTATTGTTTAACCTTCTGACTATATTTGATATTTTTGGCAATACTTCGGCCAACCCCATCAGCGATAATTCCTGCATCGGAAAAATGCTCGCCATCCCCTCCGTCGCCATGGCCGCGCCGCCAATGCCGCGCACCTCCATCGACGGATTTAATTTCCGCAAGTCCGCCAGCAGCCGGGCACCCAATTGGTCGCCCGATGCCTCGCCCGCGACGATGAAAAGTTTCACGGTATCAGCCCGGCAAACACAAGCTGCGCCGGTGCGGCGTGTCGACGAAATCCAAAATGGGCTTGGTCAACTCATTCCCGCCCCAGGCGGCTTTGGCCGCCGCCAAACGCTCGGCAAAGGGCGTATCGCCTTCGAATAGTTCTTTATAAAACCGCCGCATATCGCGGATCTGCTGAGGCGTAAAGCCGCGCCGTTCCAGCCCAACCCAATTCAGGCCCTGCAAAGCCGCCCGGTCGCCCGTGACCATGCCGAATGGGATCACATCGCCCTCCACGCCCGTCATGCCGCCGATCATTGCGCCCTGGCCGATGCGCACGAATTGATGCACGGCGGAATTGCCGCCCACCATCACGCCTTCGCCGACCTGCACATGCCCGCCCAGCACGGCGTGATTGATTAGGATAACACGGTCGCCGACCTGGCAATCATGCGCCACGTGACTGCCCGCCATGAACATGCAGCCCTCGCCCACCCGCGTCGCGCCGTCACCGCCGACCGAGGCGATATGCATCGTCACATGCTCGCGGATCATACATTTCGCGCCGATTTCAAGGCGCGTCGGCTCGCCCTTATACTTCACATCCTGCGGCGCGCCGCCCAGGACCGCGCCCGGATAAATTTCACAACCCGCGCCGATGGTGACGTCGTTCATTACAACGACATGAGAATGCAATTTCGCGCCGTCGCCGATTTTTGCGCCCGCGCTGATATGGCAAAAGGCGCCAATATCCACGCCCGCGCCAATCTGCGCACCCTTTTCAATAATGGTTGAGGAATGAATAGCAGTCATACATCCACGTTATCAACGATCATCGCGGTAAAAGAAGCTTCGGCGCACAGCACGCCATCCACCATCGCCTTGCCGTTAAAACGCCAGACGTTGCGGCGCGCTTGTTCTTTGGTCACGTGGATGCGGATTTGGTCGCCGGGGCCGATGGGTTTGCGGAATTTCGCTTCTTCGATCGACATGAAGTAAACCAATTTGCCTTCGGCTTCAGGCCCCATCGTGTAGACGACCAGCGTGCCTGCCGTTTGCGCCATGGCTTCGACAATCAAGACGCCCGGCATCACGGGGCGCGAAGGAAAATGGCCCTGGAAAAAACTTTCGTTCATGGTGACATTTTTAATGCCGACGGCGCTCTCGCCCGCGACGATATCCACTAGACGGTCAACCAAGAGCATCGGATAGCGGTGCGGGATGCGTTGCATAATCCCCAAAACGTCAAGCGTATTTAAAGTCTGTGTCATGAGCTTGTTTTAGTACCTTTGCTTAATTTCGCAAGCATGGAAACCTGCCGGAAATATTCCCGCACGGGCTGGCCGGGTGAGCCCATGATGCGGGCCTTGGCGTCTACGTCGCGCATAATACCCGCCTGGGCGCCGATTTGCGCGAAATCGCCGATATCCAGGTGATCCGCCACGCCCGCCTGGGCGGCCAGCACGGCATACTTACCGATTTTTGATGACCCCGCCACGCCCGATTGCGAAACCAGAATGGCGCCGTCGCCGATCACGACGTTATGGGCGATCTGCACGAGGTTATCGATAATCACATTGCCGCCAACCGCCGTGTCCGCCAGCGCGCCGCGGTCAATCGCCACGTTCGCGCCGATTTCGGTTTGCGCTCCGATCATCACGCGCCCGAGTTGCGGCATGCGGATATGCTGTCCTTGCGCGTTGGTGACAAAACCAAACCCATCCTGGCCGATGCGCGCGCCGGGCAGGACGCGCACATGATCGGCGGTGATAGTATGTGAAATCGTCACGCCCGCGCCGATGTCGTTATGCGCGCCGAGTTTGACGCCGGGGCCAATAACGGCATGCGGGCCGATGACGGTGTGATCGCCGATTTCCGCGCCCGCGCCGATGACGGCGGTGGGGTGGATATTGCAATTCTTGCCAATCGCCGCGCGCGGCGAAATATTTTTCGCGTCATCCAGATTGGGTTGCTGGGCGGCAGGATAAAGCAAATGAATGGCGGCAATAAAATGGAGCTGCGGCGTCGGCGTGGCGATCACAATTTTATTTTTTATCGCACCCGCCAGTTCCGGTTTCGCCAGCACAAATCCGGCGGCTGATGCGTTCACCGCCTCCGCGTATTTAGCGTTTTCGATGAAAACCAAGTCATTCGCACCGGCGTTTTCGGGTGCGGCAACATCCTGAATCTCGCCGTGCGCCTCATCAGCAGAAAGCCCGCAAACCTTTAGCAATTCTGCCAAGGCGAGCGGGCTTTTGCGCGTATAAAAACGGGGATCGGCCATAGCCTTAATTCCCCCGTCTTAATTATTTGCTGGAAGCAGGAGCCGCTACAGCGCCCGGGACTTCAACCTTCACCGACGGCAGTTTCGCGTTGATGCGCGTCATCGCCTGATCCGTGAAATCCATGCTGGTTTCGGCGACCAAAATCGCGGCTTTGGGCAAAACCAGATTGGCGTTTTGTTCCTTGGCGATTTCAAATAGGATGCTTTGCAATTGCGATTGAATTTTGCCCATTGCGTCGCCCACGGCCTTGTCCAGGCCCGCCACGCGTTTATCCACATCCTGGCGCGATTTCATTACGTCTTCCTGGAAAGAACGCGATTTTTTCTCAAAATCATCCGCGCTCATCGTCGAACGCTGTTTCGCCAGCGCCTCATCCTGAGAACGCAATGTGGATTCTTTTTTATCCACTTCGTCTTTCAAGCCTTTGCGCAAGGTCGCGACCTGGTCGCGCACGCTTTTCGCCGCCGCGGATTCCGTCATGATTTTATTGACGTCGATCACGATCACGGCCGGTGTTTTCGCCTGGGGCTTGTCATTCCCGCTTGGCGCCGCCGCGGTCGCAGGCGCATCCGCCGCCATCGCGCCGGAAAGTGAAAAGAAAACCGCCGCAGCGGCCAGGATTGAAGGGATTGCAGAAAAGCGTTTCATCAGGTTCCTCTTTAGAATTTGGCGCCAAAACCGACGTGTAACAACTCGGTTTCATCGTAGTCTTTTTTGATGATCGGCTGGGCAATGTCAATACGAATTGGGCCAAATGGTGATTTCCACGAAATCCCAAAACCGGCGGACATGCGCGGATCGCTGTCGCTCCGCACGTTCAGGCCCGAAAACCCGAGTTTGGACAAAGCGCCCGCGTCGGAGAATAAAAAGGCCTTAATCCCTTCATCCTGCAATCCAATGGGGAAACCCAGCTCAGCGGTTGAGCGCCAGTATTCGTTGCCGCCCAGGCTGTCCGAGGTGGAAACGTCCCGTGGGCCGATCCCGCCGTATTTAAAGCCGCGGAACGTATCCGCGCCCAGGAAAAAGCGGTCGTTAATGTTCAGATCTTGCCCCTTCAGGCCGTAAACATCCCCAACCTCGCCCAGTAATTCAAACGTCCAGTCATCCGACAAAGACCAATAATGCGTCAGGTTCAAAACATTGCGCACGTATTTCGTTGAGCCGCCAACTCCGGCGAAATCGGTGGCCAGGCTGGTGATATAACCCTGGGTCGGTTCAACCTTGCTGTCGCGGCGGTCATAGGCGAGCGTGTGGGATAGCATCGAAATCGTGCGGTGGCCTTCCTGCTGCTGAATGTAAATGGAGGCGTCGTCCGGCACGTCCGCGATGCGGTCATAGGTATAACGGTAACCCAATTCCTGCGTCAGATATTCCGACAGGTGATAACCGAAACGGAAACCAGCCCCCACACGCTGTTCAACATAAGAACTGTAATCGGTATTGTCCGTGCGCGTGTCAAAGACATCAACCGTGGCGGAAACGGGACGCTCCATAAAGTAAGGTTCTGTAAAACTGAGGTCCGCGCTGCTGCGGCGCTGTGACAATTCGGTTTGCAGCGACAGCGTCTGTCCGCGTCCGAGCAAGTTACGTTCCTTTATCCCCACGTTGACGAGCATACCGTCTTCGGTTGAATAACCACCGCCCAGGGTCAGGTCGCCGGTGGATTGTTCCTCAACTTTAACCTCAATAATCTTGCGGTCGGGCGCGTTGCCGTCCACGGTTTTGACATCCACCTTTTTAAAGTAGTTCAGGTTTTTGATGTTCTGTTCCGACTGTTTCAATTTCGTGGGGTTCAGCGGATCGCCTTCGGCCAGCGTCATTTCGCGGCGGATCACGCGGTCCTGAGTGCGCACGTTGCCCTTGATATCAATGCGTTCCACATAAATGCGCGGACCGTCTTTCAGGACATATTTAATGTCGATGGTGTGATCGGCTTCGTTCCGTTTCACCTGCGGATCAACCATCAGAAAGGCGAAATTCTTGCGGTTCAGATTATCTGTAATCGCATTAATGGTGTCTTCGATTTTGTCGCTGTTATACCAATCGCCCGGTCCGGTTTTGATTAACTCCTGCAAAGCTTTCGTATCCACGCCGTCTTTCTGGCTTTCGATATCGATTTTGCCGAATTTGTAACGCGGCCCTTCGGACACCGTAAACGTCAGATAAAACCCGCTTTGATCCGGCGCGAATTCCGCGATGGCGTTTTGCACTTTGAAATCGGCATAGCCGTGCTGGTTGTAATAGCGTTTCAATTTTTCCTGGTCGGCGTTCAGGCGGTCTGGGTCATAAACATCATTATTCGTCAGGAAATTCCACCAGGCCTGTTCAACGGAAAAAATCTGTTCGCGCAATTCACCGGCGCTGAAGGCTTTATTGCCGATCACGTCAATCCGGCGGATGCCGCTGTCCTGGCCCTCGGTGATTTTGAAAATCAGATCAACGCGGTTTTGGTCGCGTTCGATAATCTGCGGCTGGACTTTCGCGGCGAAATAACCCTTGGAACGGTACAACTGGTAAATCCGGTCCATATCGTCCTGCACCTTCGCCGTCGTGAAAATCGAGCGCGGCGAGAGGCGGATTTCATCCTTGATCTTATCTGTCGATAATTCGCTGTTGCCCTCAAAGGCGATGCGGTTGATGATTGGATTTTCCTTGACCGTCACCGTCAGCACGCCCAAATCCTCCGACAAATCCACGTCGCGGAACAGGCCGGAATGGAACAGCGCATGAACGGATTTGTCCAGCGCGGCGGGCGTCGCGTCATCGCCTTCATGCAATGTCAGATAGGTGCGAATGGTATTGGGATCGGTACGCTGATTACCCTTGATTTCAATCGAATTGATCGTGCCCGCGAAAGCCAGCGCGGGCGCACAAAGCACAATCAGGGCGACAAGCCAAAAACGCATCAGGAGACTAGGTTTACCAGATATTTGATAACCTTCAATGACACCAAATCATTCCAGAAGGCAAAAACCATCAGGCATAAAACGAGCCCTGTGCCGATCCGGTAGCCTGTTTCCTGAAATTCCAACGACATCGGTTTGCCGCGCAGCGCTTCAAAAGCGTAAAAGGCCAAATGCCCGCCGTCCAAAACCGGAATGGGAAACAGGTTGATCAAACCCAGGTTGACTGAAATCAAGACCATCAAAATCAGCCAGGGCACAAAGCCTTCCTCCGCCATCTCACCCGACATTTGCGCGATGCGCAGCGGCCCGCCGAGTTCCGACGTCGAACGTTCCCCCATCACAATCTGTCCCATCGCCGTCAGGGTGACTTTGGAAAAGTTCAGCGTTTCACCGACCGCGTAATACACGGCGGAAAATGGATCGCGTTTAATATAGGACAGCCCCGTCGCCTCAATCCCCAGCATGCCGATGGGATGATCCTCGCCAAAGCGGTCGCGCATATTGTCGCGCAGCAAGTCAACCGGAATGGTTTTCGTTTCCGCGCCGCGTTGCACCGTCAGCACCACATGCGCGCCGGGACGCAGGCGCACATATTGCTGTAACTCCTCAAACCGCGTGATATGCGTATCGTCGATCGCGGTAATGTCATCGCCGATCTGCATGCCCGCCTGCGCCGCCGGTTTGCCTTCAATCAGACTATGCACGATGGGCTTGGTAAACGGCTGCCCCATCGTCATAAAAATAATCGCCAGCACGACCCAGGCAAAAACATAATTCGCCAGCGGCCCCGCAAACACAATCGCCGCGCGTTTCGCCACCGGCTGGAAAAAGAACGCGATCTTTTTCTCTTCCTCTGTCATGTGCGTGACTTTGTCTTTATCAGGCGCGGATGCCGGATTGGCGTCGCCGTACATTTTCACAAACCCGCCCAGCGGCAAGAGCGCAAAGCACCAGCGCGTGCCGTGACCGTCGTTCCAGCCAAACAGCTCCGGCCCGAAACCGATGGAAAATTTTTCAATCTTCACACCACAGCGCCGCGCGACCCAATAATGCCCGAATTCATGCACGAAAACCAAAACCGAAATCAGCACGATAAACAAAATCGGGTAATTCAGGCCGTAATGCAGCCATTGTGATATTTCCATCAAATCATCTCCTCCGATGCGCGGCGGGCGGCGGCGTCTGCCGCGAACAATTCCGCCAAGTTTTTGATGGGCGCATTTTCCACGCGTTGCAAGGCCGCGTCAATGATTTCCGTGATGCGGCCGAAGGTTATTTTGCCCGCCAAAAACGCCGCCACGGCGATTTCGTTGGCCGTGTTCATAATCGTTGGCGCCGCCCCGCCCGCCGCCAGCGCCGCGCGTGTGAGGTTTAGCGCGGGAAATTTATCCACATCCGGCTCCTCAAATGATAAAGATTTAATCTCCGCAAAATTCAGCGGCTTCGCAGCCGTCGCGATCCGCTGCGGATAACCAAGGCAATAAGCAATCGGCACCCGCATATCCGGCGGCCCCAGCTGCGCCAGCACCGAGCCATCGGCATATTCCACCATGGAATGAATGATCGACTGCGGATGCACCAGGATTTCAATCTGCTCCGGCGGCATGGCGAAGAGGTAATGCGCCTCGATAAATTCCAAACCCTTGTTCATCAGTGTCGCGCTATCAATCGTGATTTTTTCGCCCATCGACCAATTGGGGTGACGCAGCGCATCTTCGCGCGTTGCGTTTTGGATTTTATTTTTGTCCCAGGCTCGAAACGGCCCGCCGCTCGCCGTCAAAATGATTTTGCGCACGGCGGCGCGGTTGTGGTTTTCCATCACCTGGAAAATCGCGTTATGCTCGCTATCCACCGGCAAAATTTTTGCGCCCGATTTTTGCGCGGCTTGCAACATCAACGGCCCCGCGCAAACCAAAGCCTCCTTATTCGCCAGCGCCACCGTGCGTCCGCGTTCAATTGCCGCCAGCGTCGGCTCCAGCCCCGCAATACCGACAATCGCGGCAACGCAAATATCAGCCTCACGATGCGCCGCCTCCATCACCGCCGCGCGGCCGCCCGCGATTTCGACATCCACATCCGCCAGCGCTTTTTTCAATTCGGGATAAAGCGTGATATCATCAACCGCCACGAACCGCGGCCGGAATTCCCGCGCCGCCACAGCCAGAGCCTCAACATTCTTTTGCGCCGCCAGCGCGGTGATTTTGAATTTATCCGGATGCTGCCTGATAACAGATAAAGTTTGCTGTCCAATGGATCCCGTTGCCCCAAGGATAGAAATTTTTTTTATCTCGCTTCTCGCTTCTTGCTTCTCGCCTCTCACCACGGCAACGGCCGCCCAGCTAATAATTGTATCAAGGCATAAAGCGGCGCCGACAACATCATACTGTCAATCCTGTCCAGCACGCCGCCGTGGCCGGGGATGAGGCCGCCGCTGTCCTTGATGCTGAAATAACGCTTGGCCGCGCTTTGCGCGAGGTCGCTGGCTTGCGCGGCAACCGACAAAAACGCCGACATCGCCAGCGTGCCGAAAAAATTTCCGGTGTCCAGAATAAGCCCGAATATGCCGCCCACAATAACGCCCGCCGCCAAACCGCCAATGGAACCCGACCAGGTTTTCTTGGGCGACACACCCGGCGCGATCAAGGCGCCGCCCACATGCCGCCCGATTACATAGGCCGCCGTATCCGTCGCCCAAACCACGCCAAAGAAATAGGTGATAATCGCGGGGCCGATCGTGTAACGCTGCATCATGTGAATGACCGCCAGCGCGGGCAGCGCCAGATATAAAATACTGCACGCGAACCAGATCGGATGGCGCAATGCAATCTGCGCGCCCACCAGCCACAGTAAAAACGGCAGCACTACCAAAACCGCCAGCGCCGCGCCGGTGCCCAAAACGGCCTGCGCAATCGCCAGCAATAAAATCACGGAATACAAATAATGCACATTGTCGCGCCAATTGGCGGCCTCTGTCATGCGCTGCCATTCGCGCACGGCGATCAGAATAAAACACCAAACATAAAACGGAAATAAATTCTGCGCGCCCCAAATGACCCAGGCGGAAATAACCGTCAGCAAGGTTCCCGTCACGCAGCGCTGAATGAAATTGTTTTGCAGCGGCCCGCGCCAGGCCGCCGGCACGGCAGCCCACAATTTATTGCGCCATTGTTCCACGCTTGCCATAACGGCGCTCCCGCTGCTGAAATTCCGCCAGCGCCGCGTCGAGGTCTTTGGCGCCGAAATCGGGCCATAATGTATCGGTAAAAACAAATTCCGTATAGGCCGTTTGCCACAATAAAAAGTTCGACAGCCGCATTTCGCCCGAGGTGCGGATAAGCAAATCCGGATCGGGAATGCCGGCGGTGTCCAGCGCGGCCGCAAAGTTTTCTTCGTTCATCGCCGCGCCCTGCTCCGCCAGGCGCCGGGCCGCGCGGATGATTTCCTGCCGCGCGCCGTAACTGAGCGCCACAACCAGCGTCCCCGATGTATTTTGCGCGGTCAATTCCGCCGCTTCGTTAATCATCTTCCGTACATCTGCGGGCAGGCGCGCGAGATCGCCGATGAACCGCAGCCGCACGCCGTCGCGGTGCAACTCCGCCAGTTCCGCGCGGATATAAATGCGCAGCAGTTCCATTAAATCCGAAATTTCCTCTTCCGGCCGGTCCCAATTCTCCGCCGAAAAAGCGTAAACCGTCAGATATTCCACTCCGCGCTCCCGCACCGCGCGCAGCGTGCGTTTGAGCGCCTCCATCCCCTGCCGATGCCCCATCGCGCGCGGCAAAGCGCGCGCCTTCGCCCAGCGCCCGTTGCCGTCCATGATGATGGCGATGTGGCAGGGCGCCTTCATAATTTTGCTCCCCCTGGAGGGGGGAGCTGTCGTGCGCAGCACGACTGAGGGGGTGGCAGAAGTCGAGCCAATAAATCACTGTTAGAAAAAAGAAAATTTTCTATGCAAAAAACGATTTCTATATTCTGAAATCTTTTCTCCAGCTTTACCACTGCCACCCCCTCCGTCACGCCTTTGGCGTGCCACCTCCCCCTCCAGGGGGAGGAAGTTTTTTACACCTGCACGATTTCCTTTTCCTTATGCGCGAGCAAATCGTCGACCATTTTCACATGTTCGTCGGTGAGTTTTTGTACCTTTTCCGTCATCTTTTTCTCTTCATCTTCGGGCAAATCCGCCTTCTTCACCGCATCCATAAAATCGCGGCGCACGTTGCGGACGGCGATGCGGCCGTTTTCGGCATATTTGCCTGCCGTTTTCACCAGTTCCTTGCGCCGCTCTTCCGTCATGCTCGGCATGCGCACGCGGATCAGTGTACCTTCCGCCATCGGGTTCAAACCCAAATTGCTGTCGCGGATGGCTTTCTCAACCGCCTTTGTCAGACCCGCGTCCCACACGGAAACCGTCAGCAACAACGGCTCCGGCACAGACACCGAACCGACCTGCGCGATCGGCACCTCAGCGCCGTAGGCCTCAACCTTGATATGGTCCAGCAAATTCGGCGAAGCCCGCCCCGTGCGCAGCCCGCCGAATTCGCGTTTCAACGCATCCAGCGCGCCATCCATTTTCTTTTTGCATTCATCCAAGTTCACTGACATGTGCTTCTCCTAGGCTACTTCTTCAACAATCGTAAATTTCCCCTTGCCCTGCATCAATTCATAAAACGCATCGGGCGTGTGGATGGAAAAGACCACCACGGGAATATTGCTCTGCCGCGCCAGCGTGATCGCCGACGCATCCATCACTTTTAAATCCTTGGACAGCACGTCCATATAGGTCAGGCGTTCAAACCGTTCCGCTTTGGGATTTTTGCGCGGATCGTCGGTGTAAATCCCGTCAACCTTCGTGCCTTTTAATAACGCGTCACATCCCATTTCCGACGCGCGCAACGCCGCCGCCGTATCGGTCGTGAAAAACGGATTCCCCGTCCCTGCCGCGAAAATCACCACGCGGCCTTTTTCCATGTGACGGATCGCTTTGCGGCGAATGTAGGGCTCCGCCACCGACGCCATCGGAATGGCAGACTGCACCCGCGTCGGCACGTCCAGACTTTCCAGCGCGCTTTGCAGCGCCAGGCCGTTAATCACCGTCGCCAGCATGCCCATATAATCCGCCGTCGCGCGATCCATCCCCGCCGCAGCGCCCGATACGCCGCGAAAAATATTGCCGCCGCCGATCACCACGCAAACCTCAGTACCGATATTTTTCACGGTGTTGCGGATATCCTCCGCCACGCGTTTGACAATGGCGGAATCGATGCCGAATTCCTGGCCACCCATCAGCACTTCGCCTGAAATCTTTAATAAAACCCGTTTAAACCGCGGCTCTGGCATCGTTCATTCCTTGTTAGCGCCAGTTATAACCGCCTGCCCGCCGCACGCAAGGCCCGTTCCGGCAAAATTTCCGCCAAAAAATATCTGTTTTGTGATATGGAAAACCATGATTTTCAAGTTCACTAAACTCCTGCGCGTCACCGCCGCGTCATGGCTGGCGGACCGTGTGCCGCGCCTGGGCGCTGCGCTGGCTTTTTACGGCATCCTATCGCTCGCGCCATTATTGTTACTCATCCTTTCCGCTGCAGGCGCACTGCTCGGCGATCACGCCGCGCGCGGGCAGATCGTCGCGCAACTCCACGACCTGTTGGGCGAACAAGGCGCGACCGTCATCCAAGGCATCATCAAAGCCTCCGCGCACAGCAAAGGCGGCAGCATCGTCGCAACCCTAGTCGGCCTAGGCACATTACTCTTCGCCGCATCCGGTGTTTTCGGCCAACTCCAAGACGCCCTCGACACCATCTGGCATGTCCCCGCCCCGCGCCGGCGCGGCGTGATGAATTTTATCAAAAACCGTTTACTGGCTTTTTTCATGGTCGGCGGCACGGGTTTGCTGCTCATCACCTCCCTCGCCGTCACGATGGCCGTCGCCGCGGTGAATAAATTCGCCACTGGCCTGGTGCCGCAATTCGCCGTCATTTTCAGCATCATTAATTTCATCATCGGCCTGATCGTCACCACCACCCTCTTCGCCGCGATTTTCAAAATCCTGCCCAACATCAACATCGCCTGGCGCGACGTCTGGACCGGCGCGATTTTCACCACTGTTCTATTCATCATCGGTAAAGGGCTGATCGGATTATATCTCAGCCACAGCCTAATCACCTCCAGCTACGGCGCGGCGGGATCGGTGATCGTCATCTTGCTTTGGGTCTACTACTCCGCCCAAATTTTACTCTTCGGCGCGGAGTTCACAAAGATTTACGCGCAGATTTTTGGATCGCATAAAAAGTCTTGACATGCAACCAAATAGTTGCATATAATATTCCCATGACGGACAACCTCGACACCGTGTTCAAAGCGCTGGCGGATGCCAGCCGCCGCGCGCTGCTCGACCGGCTGCGGGCCAAAGGCGGCCTTACGCTCGGCGAGCTGTGCGAGCACCACGACATGTCGCGCCAAGCCGTCACCAAACACCTCGCCATATTGGAGGCGGCAAATCTTGTCGCAACCGTCTGGCGGGGCCGCGAAAAGCTGCATTACCTCAACCCCGTTCCCATCGCGGAAATTCACACGCGCTGGGTCAGCAAGTTTGAGCGCACGCGGCTGACAGCTTTAAACAACCTCAAACAAGCCCTGGAGAAAAAAAATGACTAGCCAACCGATGACTAAACCCACCTTCACCTATGTCACCTACATCAAATCCACGCCCGAGCAGGTATGGGACGCGCTGACCAACCCCGAATTCACGCGCCAATATTGGGACGTTGAAATGCAGAGCGATTGGAAAGTCGGCTCACCCTGGAGCGCGAAAGGCAGCCCCATGTCCGGCAAAATCCTGGAAAGCAATCCGCCACACCGCCTAGTCTATACCTGGATGATGCCCGACGATCCCACGGACGTTTCACGCGTCAGTTTCGACATCGAAACCATCGGCGATATCGCCGACATGGTCTGTCTGAAAGTTTTGCACGACGAACTGCGCGCGGATACCGACATGGCCAGCAAAATCTCCGACGGCTGGCCGCGCGTGCTGTCCAGCCTAAAAACCCTCCTCGAAACCGGCGCGCCGATGAACTCCTGGGCCGGGATTAAACGCAGCTGCGCGGGCGTCAGCGCATGCGAGGAAGTTGCGTAATTTCCTTGACTTAGGTGAAAAAATTCACCATAATAACAATTGAAAAATGCCTTCACCTTCGAAACGGCCCCGGATGGGGTTCCTGCCCGGCTTGCCTGGGCTAGAAGGTGGGGCGAACTTACCGGCTGTGCCGGACCATTCGTCCGGCAGAGGCCGGATCAACTAAAAATCCACAAGTTTTCAGTTTTCGGCGCCAACAAGCGGCAATAACCTTGCGCCTCAATTTGCGGCTGCGGTAAATGTGCTCGCGCTATCGCACCTGTCACCATATCCGCCAATTGAATTAGCGGTTCGGCACAAGAATCGCAGAACTTTAAATTCTTAATCATTCCATCCGGCATTTCACGGCGAAGATAAACGCGGGCTGCCTTCAATAAACTTTTATTCGAATTGCCGTCGATGCGGACTTGCGCGCCTTGAATGCCGCTTTTCTCCAGCATTTGTTTCAGGACAAAATTATAAAATTTTTCCGGATTGTTGCGCAAGAAATGACTGTAAACGGTTTTCTTCGCCACCACGATCCCGCGCATACGAAACATATCGGCGCGAATGGCTTCGAAAAACGCCTTGCGAATATCTTTGCGCGTATGCGCGTACTTAAATTCCGGCCAAGCCCGCAAACTTTTCGAAAGTTCCGAAATTTTCGCGCGCACAAAATCGGCATGATCATAATTTTCAAATACAACCATGCTCATCGTCAAGTTATGTGACGAGTCTACTTTAAATCCGGCATCGCCGCTTTCATCAATGAAAACGAGCACCGCAGGTTAACCTGCCAACGCCGCCTGAACCTCAGCCGCGAAATCGGTTTCCTGTTTCTCAATGCCTTCGCCCAGGTTGAAACGCACGAATGCCGACAGTTCAATCGGCGAGCCCAATTCCTTGGCCTTCGCGTTGATCGCGTCCTGCACACTGCCCTCGCCCGTGATGACGAACAATTGTTCCAGCAAAACGGTGTCTTCGTAAAACTTTTTAATCCGGCCTTCGACCATTTTTTCGATGACGTTGTCAGGCTTGCCACTCGCGCGCGCTTGTTCCGTCAGGACCGCGCGTTCGCGTTCCAAAGACGACGCATCCACGCTGCTGCGATCCAACGCCTCCGGTTTCGCCGCTGCGATGTGCATTGCAATTTGTTTTCCGAACGCCGCCAATTTTTCCTGCGCGGCATCAGACTCCAAAACCACCAGCACGCCAATGCGCCCCAAATTCGGCGCGGCCGCCGCGTGGATGTACGATGCAACAACCCCCGCGCCCTTGGTCACACTTGCCGTCGCGACGCGGCGCAAATTCATATTCTCACCAATCGAAGCGACCAATTCCGTCAAAGCTTGCGATTGCGTTTTACCCTCTGCGTGCGGCGCATTCGCCAGCGCGGCCACATCGCCGCCCGTCGTCAGCGCCATTTGCGCGGCCTGATGAGCAAACGCCATAAACTTCTCATTCTTCGCCGCGAAATCAGTTTCGCAATTCACCTCAACCAGCGCGCCGTGACGGTTATCACTCGCCACCGCCGCGGCCACCAAACCTTCAGCCGCCACGCGCCCGGCCTTTTTCGCCGCCGCCGCCAGGCCCTTTTTACGCAGCCAATCCACGGCCGAGTTCATATCCCCGCCCGTCTCGGCCAGCGCCTTTTTGCAATCCATCATCCCCGCGCCGGTCATTTCGCGCAGTTCTTTGACCGCTGATGCAGATACTACAGACATGATTTTCTCCTTACAAAGCCCGTGTTTTTGTAGGGTGGATGTAGCAAGGAAAGGCAAGGGAAGTCAATGATTTCACCGCCGTTCAGACGAATAATTTTTCTACGCCAAGACTGAAAACACAGGCAATCCGCAGCAACTCATCCAGCTTAATTTCATTTTTTCCAATTTCATATTGATCGAGCTGCCATAATGGCACATCCGCCAGCCGCGCGAGTTTTTCCAGCGTCATATGATAGCGCAAGCGCTGCTGATAAATATTCCGCCCAATTGCTCGGCGTGTGTGACGCAAAAGATATGTTGAATAGTGCACGGTTTCCTCCTGTTGGCATCGGGAGTTTCAAACCACGCTAGTCACGTGTGCAGTTTATTTCCCATTGCTGGGTGTTGTATTCACGGCACTCCCGACACAACAGAATTCTGTGCGAGATTATACGCGCACAAAAAATCCGCTCTGTCGGAAGCGGAACCGGACTAGCTAGCGAGTTTGAAACGCTGGTGAAGATATAGCACAAACTGCTAAATTAAACAACCCTGTTACCCCGGCCTCGTGCCGGGGTGACAATCATTTATGAGCCACCAAAACTTCCCTTCTCCCTGCAGGGAGAAGGTGCCCGAAGGGCGGATGAGGGGGACGTGACGGGAATCCAGAAACTCCAGAATGGTAACAGGCGGAAGCTCCCCTTCACCCCAAAGTGCTAAGCTCGCTTCGCTCACTAAGCACTTTGGCCCTCTCCCTGCAGGGAGCGGGGAAAGGTTCTTGAAAGTTACGCGCTGGCAACAGCAGGCGTATCTAACTCCACCGCCGCATCCGCGTCGGACAGGATATCTTCTGCCGGCAATTCCGCACTCGCGCCCAGGTCGATCCCCGAACGTTTCACTTCTTCTTTCAGGCCGTCCAGGATCGCTTCCACCGCCAGGTCGCAATACAGATTGATCGCGCGCAAAGCGTCATCGTTTCCGGGAATCGGGAACGTGATGCCATCGGGATTGGAGTTGCTGTCGATCACGGCAACGACCGGAATGCCCAGTTTCTTCGCTTCCTGGATCGCCAATTCTTCCTTGTTGGTGTCGAGGACGAAAATAATTTCCGGCTTGCCACCCATGTTGCGGATCCCGCCCAATGAACGGTTCCATTTATCCAATTCCAGCTGCATGCCCAGGCGTTCTTTTTTCGTGTAACCGCCGGCTTCCTCGCCTGACAAACGCTCTTCGTATTCGCTCATGCGTTTGATGGACTGTGAAATCGTCGGCCAGTTTGTCATCATGCCGCCCAGCCAGCGGTGGTTGACGTAATATTGTCCGCTGCGTTGCGCCGCTTCGGAAATGCTTGCCTGCGCTTGGCGTTTCGTGCCGACGAACAGCACGCGGCCGCCCTTGGCAACCGTATCGCGGATCGCCTGGAGCGCGCGCATCAGCATCGGCACGGTTTGTTCCAGGTCCATAATGTGAATGTTATTGCGGATGCCGAAAATATACGGCGCCATTTTGGGGTTCCAACGGCGCGTGTGATGGCCGAAATGCACGCCAGCCTCAATCAGTTGGCGCAGGGTCACGGTAGGCATAGTCATGGTCTTTGTCCTTTCTCCAGTTAAGCCGCCGCGAGGGAGTGATATCCGAGAAAACCCGGACACCGGAGAGGAACTTTAAAGCAAGCCCCAACCCTCACGTGTGTGATGGGTGGGTTATAGGCCAAACCGCTGGCCGAATGCAACGATTTTTTTCACCGCACGAGGCGAAACCGGCAAACGTATAAAGCCTGCGGTACGACGATGCATGCCTTTTTTTGGCCTTTTGGAAAAGCTTTTCATTTGAGTCTGGACAATTCGATCCTTTAACGCTGGATTACCTTCTGCGAAGGTCATGGCCTTATCAGCCAAAGCATTTGCCATTGCTGTATTGCCACCCAACATATAAAATTTTGAAGCTTCAGCCAAAGCATCAGCAATACCAGATGGGGTTTTGCGAAGTTCCGCTATACGTTCAGAATATCCACCGGCAGTTAACCAATCGCGTTGTGCTTTGTGTGCCGCACGCATCTGTAAAAGCCGAAACATTTGCCTTCCAGCCTCTATTTGATCAGGAGATAATTTCTTTCTTGGCTCAACTGAACCTCCCATTTCCTCAATTTCTGCGCGATACTGCTCGCTCTTATCCAATTCCCCGAGATGATCATAAGCTTTTATCAAATGACGCAGATTTTTAATTACGCGACCTCTTTTAACATCCGCATTAGCATCTTCATCTCTAATGGATAATATAACTAGAGTAGATGATATAGCGCACTCAATCGTTTTTGGCCAATCTTCCATTTGGCTATAAAAACGTGCGGCTTCCTCAAACTGAGAAGATTTATATTTTGGATGAGAGAAAGCCTGCGATAATGCCTCATGGAACATAGCTAGCCGGTTAATCTCATTTACTGCTCCAAAGCACCTTTTTACATTGTCGACCACCTGAAATATTTCAACATCCGGAAGCACGCCAACCAGCAATAATGCCGCCTGAGAAAATTTCTCTCCCGCAGCCAATAAATCTCCTGCACTCTCGCACTGTTCCGCTCTGCCGCAAATCTTCTGCGCTTCTTTAATTTTGCTTTGATTATTTTTCATGACTTTCATTCCCATAATCGCCCTAATAAAGTCAAGAAAAACTTCCTTTCAAGCTGCACAGCTAGCGCCTGATCATCGCGTCCATCTGTATGTTTTTATAGCGCCGGGCGCGGCGCGGCGTCTATCTCCCGCCGCCGCATGGCGAAGCCGATGTCAGGCAGGTCTGCCGGGTAATCGTCGGGATATTCCGAAGGAGAATATTTTGTCCAAGTACGGGCGATAATATATTTCTGTTCCGGGCTATCGGATGATTGCATCGCGCGATCAAATAATTCGTCCGCTTTTTCTTTTTGGCCGTCCAGGGCATAGCAAATTCCCGAACGCGTCATGGCGATCGCCGCGCGAATAGCGCTTGTCCTTAATTCCGCCTCGGCTTCAAAGCATTTTGCCGCTTCCCCCCATGCCCCTTCCTGCTCATGATTTTCCGCGGTTATTCTAAACACTTTAGCTTCCCGTGCTTTTTGCACCTCAGCTTGATTAATCTGTTCCTTCTGTTTACGCTGCTCTTCTCGAAACGCCTCTCTTAAAAGACGTTGCCTCTCTTCTTCCGCGCGTTTCAACAGAAATTTTTCCTCTGCTGCTGCACGTTCCTGTTCTTGTTGCGCCTGTTTCGCCAGCGCTCTAGCAACACTTTGATTCCAAATTCTTTCCGCTTCATCCGCTTTATTAGCTTCCATTATTTGCTGGTGAGTTTCTGAAATTTTTGTGCTTGCCTCTAAAACGCGTTCGATGGCCCCTGAATTGCCGGCAGCTTCGTAATTCTCCTGCGCACGACCTAAACTTTGAATTTTCGCATCGGGATGAGTCCTAAGCCTAGCTTCACCCTCAAAGCACATTCCAGCTTCATTTTCCATTTCCAAAAGCTCAAAAACCTCTCCAGCTTTATGCAGATATTTAGCCTTGGAGGAATTTTTGTCTTCAAGCTTGCTCGCAGCTACAATGTATTGTTCGGCTATTGCAATTTGACACTCAGCAACTTTAGCCTCATCTTCAATCTGTTCATAATCTTTTTGCAATCTATTAAGCAGGCCAATTATTCTCTCATGATTATCAGAACAATATTCTAAATGATAATCTATTACAGGAAGCATGCATTCAATGGCCTTTGCTGAATTTCCAATTTGGCTATAAGCTGAAGCAGCATTTTCCAAGATCTGAACCTTCTTTCTCAATTCAGAAAAATTTTCAGCCAATTTTTCCCTAAATTCTGCAAGCTCTAAAATATCATTTGCCGCCCTAAAACATTCTTCTGCTGAATTCCAAACTGCAAATAGAGCTTTGTTATAGCCAAATCCAACCATCAACAGCGCAGCCTCGGCATAACCCTTTGCTGCGGCAGTGAAATTACCATCGTTTTTCATCCTTTCCGCCTCGCGGGAAAGTCTTTGCGCTTCGTCAGTTTTAGTTTGAACATCATCCATACGATTAAATACCACAGCTCGACACACATAAGTCAAGAAAAACGCGTTTCGTCCGGTCTTTTTTCCATCCACCACGCGTGTAATTAGGGCGGTTATTATAGGCGAATTTCGACCAAAGGGATGCACGGAAATAATGATGCCTTGCGGGCAATCATTAGGGCATGCTATGTTGCGCAGACAACCATTAAAGCTAGGAGTTTTTCATGAAATTACTACCTCGTCGTGCCGTTCAAGTTAAGCAGGAAAGTTTTTCAAAGACTGGCCAAACTGCCGCAACTGGGCAGAAAATTAATCCTGTCCGCCTTGGTCTTAGCACATTCCTTCTCGCAGCAACGATTGGAAGCTTATGTATTGCCGCCCGGGCGGATGCGGCAAGCACTCCCGATGATTACGGATGTCCTGATATTGCTTCTCCATCACCTTAGGTGACAGGCTGCGCCTACCGCATGTGCGATAGGGCGAAACAACAGGTAAAATTAGAGATACAAACCCGCCGCGGGTTCCAGCCGGCGAAATGCTGTT
>Ga0206950_1032_pt1 | contig 30553 bp, 24 predicted proteins | sample Alteio_BWOrgHeat_41_FD_152954 | JGI IMG/M metagenome (GOLD analysis project Ga0206950, IMG submission 152954) | Enriched cells from forest soil in Barre Woods Harvard Forest LTER site, Petersham, Massachusetts, United States -... | ecosystem: Environmental > Terrestrial > Soil > Temperate forest >... | reverse complement strand
GCACGACGGATTCGCCGAATTGCGTGGGCAAGGTTGACACGCGCAAATCGATCTGCTTATTGCCGAGCTGGTAAGCGATACGGCCGTCCTGGGGGACGCGGCGCTCGGAAATATTCAGGTTGGACATGACCTTGATGCGCGAGATGACCGGGAGGGCGAGGTGCTTGGGCGGAGGGGACATCTCGTAGAGGGCGCCGTCGACGCGGTAGCGGATGCGGAACTCGGTCTCGAAGGGTTCGAAGTGGATGTCGCTGGCGCGATCCTGGACAGCCTGGTAGAGGACCAGGTTGACGAAGCGGACAATGGGGGCCTGGTTGGCCAGGTCCTTCATGGCGTTGGCGTCATCTTGGACATCGGCAACCTTAACGCCCTGAGCGAGGTCTTTGTCGGCGCCGAGTTCTTTGAGGATCTCCGAGAAGCTGCCGTCATCGCCGCCCGGGCCGCCGCTGGGATAGAATTTATCGATGGCTTTCTGGATCGCGACGGGGTCGGCGACAACTAATTGTACGTCTTTCTTGAGGACGAAGCTGAGTTCATCGATGCGGGCGGGGTTGAGCGGGTCCAGCATGGCGATGCGGAGGGTCGAGCCGTCCATGCTGACAGGTATGCATTGGTACATGCGGGCCGTCTTGGCGGGTACCGTTTGGACCAGTTCCGGGGAAAGCTCGGCTTCGTGGATCTTAACGACCTCGGTGGCCAGGGAATTGGCGATGACCTGGAGGATGTCATCCAGTTCCATGATGCCGAAGTCCTGGAGGATCTGCATGACGGGTTTGCCGCTGCGCTTGAACTCGCCGGCGACTTCCTCGAACTGGAGGTCGTCAATCAGCCCCTGTTCTTTGACCAGCGAGAGGAGTGGGTTTGAGATGTCGTCAGACATGGCAATTAAAATCCGAAGGCCGAAATCCGAAGGCCGAAAGAAGGCCGAAGGCCGAAATCCGAAGGGCGGAATGCCGCGATTTTTAACCGCAAAGAACGCAGAGAGGTAAGGCCAAACGCTGGTTTGATTCTTTGCGCTCTTTGCGTTCTCTGCGGTTGATCAATTCGGGCTTCGGGTTTCGGACTTCTTTCGGCCTTCGGCCTTCGGATTTCGGGTTTCATTAAGGGGTTCAGGTGTTAACTGGGGCCGGCCGGGGCCGATCCGCCGCCGCCCATGTCGACGCCGACGGCCTGGGCCAGTTCGAGTTCCTGGAGTTTAGCCTGGATGGTGACGGGGTCCTGGGCCTTGGTGACGACTTCTTCGCGAGCGATCATGCCGGCAAGGTACTTCTCGATCAGGAAGGAGTCGAGGGTGACCATGCCGTATTTTGCGCCGGTCTGGATGTCGGACTGGATGCGGAAAGTTTTGTTGTCGCGAATCAGAGCGGCGATGGAGGGAGTATTCACCATGATCTCGAATACCGCGACGCGGCCGGGTTTGTCAATACGGGGAATCAGCAATTGGGAAATGACGGCCTGCATGACGGTGGAAAGCTGGATGCGAATTTGTTCCTGCTGATTGGTGGGAAAGGCATTGACGATGCGGTCGATGGTCTTGGCGGCGCCGGTGGTGTGCAGGGTGCCGAAGACCAAGTGGCCGGTTTCGGCAGCGGTGATGGCGGCGTCGATGGTTTCCAGGTCGCGCATTTCACCCACGAGGACGACGTCGGGGTCCTGGCGCAAGGCGCGACGCAAAGCCTCGGCGAAGTTGGGGACGTCGACACCGATTTCGCGCTGGGTGACGAGAGCTTTCTTGTGCTTGTGGTAATACTCAATGGGATCTTCGATGGTGATGATGTGGGCTTCGTCGCGTTCCTGGTTGATGATGTCAATCATCGAAGCAAGAGTGGTGGTTTTGCCCGACCCGGTTGGGCCGGTAACCAGGACCAGGCCGCGCGGCTTGTAGAGCAGTTCCTTGGAGGAGGGGGGGATGCCAATCTGCTCCATGGTCAAAAGCTTGCTGGGGATCTGGCGGAGGACCAGGCCGAAGTTGCCTTTCTCCTTGAAGACGCTGACGCGGAACCGCGCCATTTCACCGAAGGCGAAGCCGAAGTCGGCGCCGCCGCGCTCGCGCACGTGCTGGATATGGTCTTCGGAGGTGATGCTGCGCATCAGCTCTTCGCTGTCTTCGGGCCCCAGGACAGGGCCTTCGACGCGATGCAGAATGCCATGCACGCGAATGACCGGCGGGGTACCCACGCGAATATGGAGGTCGGAAGCGCCTTCCGAGACCACCAACTGCAACAAATCGGACATTGAGTAAGACATGCTAAATCCAATTCAAAGTTATTTGCGCATTATTGGCATTAGTACGGACAGCAGTGAAGCACAAATGTCACGCGGTGCGAGACATTCACTCAATGTCGCCCACCGTGGCGCGGATGACCTCATCGGGGGTGGTCAAACCGGCCAGGACTTTGCGGATGCCGTCTTCGCGCAGGGTGCGCATGCCCATCTCGCGGGCCCGGTTGCGCAAGACGGAGGAGGAAACCTTTTCGTAGATGAGCTTGCGGGCATCGTCATCGATAACGAAGATTTCAAAAATGCCGAAGCGGCCGCGGAAGCCGGTGTTGGAGCAATTAGGACAGCCTTTTCCGCGCATGAAGCTCGCGCCCTGGGTATTGGCGAGGCTGAGACTGAGCTGCCGCATCTCGTCCTCGGTGGGGACGTAGGGTTGGGCGCATTGTTTGCAGACACGGCGGACCAGGCGCTGGGCCATAAGGGCACGTGTGGAGGAAGCAACCAGGAAGGGTTTGACGCCGATATCGATGAGGCGGGTCACGGCGCTAGGCGCATCATTGGTGTGGAGGGTCGAGAAGACCAGGTGACCGGTCAGCGAGGCATTGATGGCGATGGTGGCGGTTTCGAGGTCGCGGATTTCCCCAATCATAATCACGTTGGGGGCCTGGCGCAGGATGGAACGGAGCGCCGTGCCGAAGGTCAAACCGACAGCTTCGTTGATCTGGACCTGGTTGATGCCCGCCAGAATGTATTCCACCGGGTCTTCGACGGTGATAATCTTGCGGTCGGGCCTATTAATAAAATGGAGGCAAGAATAGAGGGTGGTGGTTTTTCCGGAACCGGTCGGACCCGTCACCAACAGGATGCCGTCCGGCAGGCCGATAAGGCGCTCAAAGGTTTGTTGGTCATCGGTGAAAAAGCCCAACTCGGCCAAGCCCAGGCGGAGGCCTTCCTTGTCCAGGATACGCATGACGATGCTCTCGCCGTGATTGGTGGGGAGGCAAGACACGCGCAGGTCAATGAGCTTGTTGCCGACATTAGTTTGGATACGGCCGTCTTGCGGGATGCGGTGTTCGGAGATGGACATGTTGGACTGAATCTTCAAGCGGCTGATGATGGCCGCCTGGAGGCGCTTGGGCGGCGCCTTCATCTCGTGCAACATGCCGTCAATGCGGTAGCGTAAGCGGAAAACCTTGGAGAGGGGTTCGAGGTGGATATCCGAGGCGCGGAGTTTAAAGGCCTCAATGATGATCGAGTTAACCAGCTTGATCAACGGCGCGTCGGCCTCGACGGTGCCTCCGTCCTCCAAGGTGCCGAACTGGACCTCGACGTGTTCCTCGGTGAGTTCCTTGATGGTGTCGGCCAGGGCAGGATCGGCCACGCGCACGCCGCTGCCGACGCCGCCACGCTCCGCGTAATATTTGCTGAGGGCGCCCTCGATGTCGGACTCGGAGGCGACCTGCAAGCTGATCTCCATGCGCAGGAGATGATTCAAGCTGTCGATGGTATCGAGGTCGGACGGGTCGGCCAGGGCAACGGTGAGGCTGCCGTCGTGTTTGAAGACGGGGACGACGCGGTACTTCCGGGCAATATGGCGAGGGACCGTGGCGATGACGTCATCGGGGATTTTGATTTCGCTGAGGTTGACGACTTCGGCGCCGAAGTGAGCGGCTTTTGCCTGGGTGACGGCAGCGGGGGGGATGACCTTGTTGGCCACCATTAAATCCACCAAACCTACTCCTGCGGATTGAGCTTCGGGCTTGAGTTCGGCCACTTTATCGGAGGAAACGAAGCCCAAATCTACCAGGATATCTATGAGATAGTCGTCTTTTTCAGCCACGATTCACTAGGCACTAAACACGTTCTTCGTGAAGAGTCAAAACAGAGTACTGCCCGGGAAAAGATTGTCAATGTATTGCGATCGGGCCGTTAAGCCGTAACAATGCGGTCGCCATAGGTCTGGTGGGGCGAGGCTCCCGCCGAGCCCAAATCTTTTCCATTGCTTCCGATAAACGGCTCGTCTGGTGAAATAAATGGATCAGGGCTCGGCAGGAGCCTCGCCCCACCTGCGGCGGCTGTGAAATGCTTGCCAGGGGGGGCGGGGATGCCTAGATTTGCATGAGAATCAAATGTGGCGGTTGCTGAAAGAATTCCTCCTCTTCGCGCGGCAGGAGAAGAAGTGGTGGTTAATCCCGCTGGTGGTTGTGTTGCTGATCCTGGGCGCCATTCTGATATTCGCTTCCAGCTCGGGCATTGCCTGGGCGCTGTATCCGTTTTTCTAATTCATGCCCGGCTTGCGGCATATCCTGGGCATCTCGGCTTATTACCACGATGCCGCCGCTGCCCTGCTGCGGGACGGCGGGATTGTGGCGGCCGCGCAAGAGGAACGGTTCACCCGCAAGAAGAATGACCCGGATTTTCCGCGCAACGCGGTGGCGTTCTGTTTGCGGCAAGGCCAACTGAACGCCGCGCAGTTGGACGCGGTGGTATTTTACGACAAGCCCATCCTGAAGTTTGCGCGGATGCTCGAGACGTATCTGGCGGTCGCTCCGGGCGGGTGGCGGACCTTCCCGGTGGTGCTGCCTTCCTGGCTGGGAGAAAAGCTGAATCTTCGCAAAACGATTCGCGAAGAAATCCCGGGGTTGAGCGCAACCTGCCCGATTCTCTTCACGGAGCATCATCAAGCGCATGCGGCCAGCGCTTTTTATCCGTCGCCGTTCACGGACGCGGCAATTCTGACGATTGACGGCGTGGGGGAATGGGCGACGACAACGATTGGGGAGGGGCATGGGGACAGGATCAAGATTGCGCAGGAACTGCGGTTTCCGCATTCACTGGGGCTGCTGTATTCGGCGTTCACCCAGTACTGCGGGTTCCGGATCAATTCCGGCGAGTACAAGCTGATGGGCCTGGCGCCCTACGGTGCACCGAGGTTTGTCGAGGTGATTTACCGGGAACTGATCGACCTGAAGGCGGACGGGTCGTTTTGGTTGAACCTGGAGTATTTCGATTTTCTGCGAGGCACGCAGATGACGAATGAACGGTTTGACAGGCTCTTCAACGGGCCGCCGCGCCAGCCGGCGGAGCGGATCGAGCAGCGGCACATGGATGTGGCGCGGTCCATCCAGGTGGTGACAGAGGAGATTATGCTGCGTTTGGCGCGGCAGGCCAAGGCATTGACCGGCCAAAAGCATCTCTGCCTCGCGGGCGGGGTGGCGCTGAATTGCGTGGCCAATGGCCGGATTCTGAAGGAAAGGGTTTTTGAGCGCTTGTGGATCCAGCCGGCGGCGGGAGATGCGGGCGGAGCGTTGGGCGCGGCCCTAAGCGCGTGGTTTGAGCCGGGCGAGAATTCCTTGGGCGGCGGGCGGAAGGTTTCGGACCAAAAAGATACGATGCAGGGGGCATTGCTGGGCCCGGAGTATTCGGATGAAGAAATCGAACAGACGTTGCGAAACCACGGCGCGGTTTACCAGCGGCTGGACAAAACAGCGCTGCTGGATCGCACCGTTGAGCTGCTGCAAGCGGAGAAAGTCGTCGGATGGTTCCAGGGCAGAATGGAATTTGGCCCCCGCGCTTTGGGCAACCGTTCCATTCTGGGAGACGCGCGCTCGCCGAAGATGCAATCGGTGATGAATCTGAAAGTAAAATTCCGCGAGTCGTTTCGGCCGTTTGCGCCGGCGGTACGGCGCGAGCGGGTGTCGGACTATTTTGAACTGGACGTCGCATCGCCCTACATGCTGCTGGTGGCGCCGATCCAGGAGAAACTGAGGTTCCCCACAGGCCCGGGCGCCAGCGGGCTTGAATTGTTGAAACAAAAGCGATCCACGCTTCCGGCGGTGACGCATGTGGATTATTCGGCCCGGATCCAAACGGTGGATCAATCGGATAACCCGCTGCTGTACGAACTGCTGGTGCGGTTCGAGCGTGCCACCGGTTGCGGGGTGCTGGTCAACACCTCGTTTAACGTCCGGGGCGAGCCTATTGTTTGCACGCCCGATGACGCTTACCGGTGCTTTGTGAATACGGAAATGGATTACTTGATCCTGGGAAGCTTTGTGATCGAAAGGCTGGCGCAGCCGCACAAGGTGGAAAGAAGGGAACCGCTCGCGCCGGATTGAAAGGCAAAGCAGATCGATGAAGGTAAAATATAAAGAAGATTCGCGCGCGTGGCGCAAGAACACGCTGTTGAGCGTGCTGGCGTTGCTGGTGCTGAGTTCGGTGTTGTGCTGGCGGCGGGTTCTGCCGGTGGAGCTTTGGAGAGCGGTGATGGCGCTGCTGATTGTCGTGGGGATAACGGCCTGGTGCCGTCCGGGGTGGTTTCGGGGGTACTATCGGTTCTCGACCTGGGCGGGGTTTTGGTCGAGCCAGGCGGTCGCGCGACTGGCGCTGGCGCTGTTGTTTGTCCTGGTGATGGCGCCGGCGGGAATCATTCTACGACTGTTGGGCAAGGACCCCTTGAGCCTGAAACGTTCGCCCGGGGCGACCAGCTATTGGCGGCCAGCCAGGCAAGAGGGGCCGCTGGATCGGTTGTTTTAGAACTTCCAACGCTGAACGTCCAACATCCAACGTCGAACGAGGAAAGAAGCGGCCTTGCTCATGCGCCTGGACTTCGATGTTGGAAGTTGGACGTTGATTGTTGGAAGTCCGGCGAGCGCGGATTGCTGGCTCTCGCTCGCTAGGATTTGAACGCCTGAACTTCCAACGCTGAACGTCCAACATCCAACGTCGAACGAGGAAAGAAGCGGCCTTGCTCATGCGCCTGGACTTCGATGTTGGAAGTTGGACGTTGATTGTTGGAAGTCCGGCGAGCGCGGATTGCTGGCTCTCGCTCGCTAGGATTTGAACGCCTGAACTTCCAACGCTGAACGTCCAACATCCAACGTCGAACGAGGAAAGAAGCGGCCTTGCTCATGCGCCTGGACTTCGATGTTGGAAGTTGGACGTTGATTGTTGGAAGTCCGGCGAGCGCGGATTGCTGGCTCTCGCTCGCTAGGATTTGAACGCCTGAACTTCCAACGCTGAACGTCCAACATCCAACGTCGAACGAGGAAAGAAGCGGCCTTGCTCATGCGCCTGGACTTCGATGTTGGAAGTTGGACGTTGACTGTTGGAAGTTCGCCCGTGCTGACCGGCGAGCGCGGATTGCTGGCTCTCGCTCGCTAGGATTTGATCGCCTGAACTTCCAACACTGAACTTCCAACATCCAACGTCGAACGAGGAATGAAGCGGCCGTGCTCATGTGCCTGGATTTCGATGTTGGAAGTTGGACGTTGATTGTTGGAAGTTCCTACGGCGACAGAACCCGGTAGAAACGCGCGGGTTCGCCTGAAGGAATCGGCAGCGTGAGGCTTTGCTGGATGGTTCCTTCGTCTTTCCACACCGTGGCGGCGCCGAGCAAGGCGACGCACGACTGTAGTGCGCCCGATTGGGTGGAATGGAGGGTGATGCTTCCATCGGCGTTCACCGCGATGGAAAGGGAGGGACGTGTCGGGGCTGTGCCGGAGAGGGTTCCACTGAGGGCGAAGACGAGCGCATGAGTGTCGATGCCGGCGCGCAAAGGCGACAGCACGATTTTCATTACCGGACTATTAGTATTGGCCAACGGGACATCGACTGCGTAGAGCCGCGGGCCCTGGGTATTGATTCGGTCAGCCAGGCGAGTGCTGACGCTCACTCTTCCATGGGTGGTCAACGCGGCGGGTTCGCTGGCAAGCCAATCGGGAGAAACGAAACGGTTGGTTTCAAACGTTCCATCGGCATGGCGAATCACGCATTGGTTGGTCAGCGGCCCGTGGCCCGAGGCGGTAAGAAAGGACAACGCCGAGCAGGCGGTGGGAGTGAGCAAGGTAAGCACGGCGTTGCTGTAAACGGCATCGACCAGGATCCCGTTTTTGTCGGCGTAATTCGCCGGGAGCACAAAGCGATGGCCGGGCTCCGATTCGCTGACAATGAGGGAGCCAGGCGCGGGCAAGCCGGATTCGGGTGCGGGCGCGTAATAACCCTTCTCGAACCAGGTAAAGCGGGTATTGGCGGCGCCGTTGTCCATGGTGGCGGTGGTATTGGTATCGAGGAAGCCGGGTTGAAGCGCGGTAGCTTCAACGACGAGGTCCTCATTGAAACCGTTGATCGGGATCGGCTGGAACGCGTGGCCGATCGCCAGCGCGCCGCTAATGGCAAAAATTGCGGTGTGGCCCTTGCCGGAGGCCAAGGAAAGATCCACCCCCGTGACGGGGCCAAGCACGTTGGTCAGGTTAACATCGACGGAATATAACCTTGGGTTGTAGACGGTCAGGTCGGCGAGGGAAAAGGTCTTCACATCAACGCGCCCGTTGGCCACCCAGGCGGGGTCGTCAAGGCCGTACCATTTGGGGCTCGTAAAAGTCCCCGTCTCGCTTCCGCGATCTCCATAGCGGATAGTGTACTGAAGGACATTTGCGGACAGGCCGCTGCTGGTCAGGAAAGACAGGGCGGCGCAATTGGTCGGTGCGGCGAAGGTGACGGTGGCGTTGGAACAGAGCGTGTCGATGAGCACGGCGTTAGCCGTTTTATAGCTGGGGGGCATCTGGTATTGATGGTCAGCGGAGTGGAGGCTAATCAGGAGCGAGCCGGCTTTGGGCAAACCATTGACGGGCCAATCGGCGAGGTAGCCACGCTCAAACCAGGAAAAACCGGAATTGACGAGCCCCTGGTCCATCGAAGCGGTCGTGACCGGCACCAAAGGAGGCGGCGCGGTCTTTTCGACGATGACATCCTGGTTGAAGCTATCAGCGGTCAAGGGGATGGGCTCGAAATCGGCGCGAGCAAGCGATGGAGCAGCAAGAAGCGATAAGAGTATGGGGGTAGAGAAATAGCGTGTTTGCATAGGGTTCTTCCATTCCGTAACTGAATTATTAATTCTGTTTTTAAAGCGCGCAAGTATAATTTTTACGCAGCATTGCGGGAAAACATCTGAAGCGGCGCGCGGACTTTTAGTCCGCAGCAACGAGCGAGCTAGCGATGCAACCCGTTAGGGTACCCCGGAGGGGCCCCGGAAGGGGTGCCAGAACAACAATCCTATAGGTGCGGTGGGTCTCGCACCCCCTCCGGGGTGCAAGCCAATTCCACCGGTTCTACCGGAGGTTTCCACTTCGTTGCGACCTCCGGCTATTTTCTGCGAACCCTCACAGGGTCGACTTTGCTTGCTTCGGACAGGACTGTCCGCGCGCCGGCGCTATGGGGAAAAAATGGGTTGGAGGATTTCGCGGAGGTGGGTGAAGGGGAGGGAAAAGTGGCCGTCGTCGGGATAGAAATGGGCCTGGCAATGGGGAATGGCTTCCGCCAGGTAGTGGCCCATAGTGGCGGGGACGACGATATCTTTTTCCCCATGCCAGAGGTGGACGGGAGTACGAATGTCCTGAAGCGAAAAGCCCCAGGGCCGGCCGTAAAGGAGGCCATCGACGGCCGCGGCGCGAACGCCGTTTCGCAGGGCTTCTGTGGAACTGGCGATGAGCGCGTTGCGGAGATCCTCTGAGGCCAAGGCTTGTCGATCGGCGGGCGGAAGGCGCCGTTCGATTTGCCTGGGGATGACCTGCTCACCTTTTCTCCAAATAACGCGGAGGCAGACACGCGCGACGCATTGAGCCAGGCGCGGAGTGTGATGAGCCATCCAGAGCAAGCACCGGTTTGATGCCACCATGTCTTTGGTCGCGTTGGGGGCATCGGCGGGGGCGACGCTGCACACCAGGAGCGCCGCCGAGAGCCGCTCGGGAATCCGGGCTGCGCACGCGACGGCATAAGGGCCTCCACCCGAGACGCCCAGCACGACGAACCGACCTAGCTTCAGGTGGTCCGCCAACTGCACCACATCATTGGCGAAATCCAGAATTGTTCGACCGCTCTGAAAATCAGAGAGCCCAAAGCCGGGGCGGTCGGGAGCCAGCATGCGAATGCCGAGGTCTTCGCAGACAGTGCCCATCGCGCGGGGTTCGAGCCGCGAGCTGGGCCAGCCGTGCAAGTAGATGAGGGGGCTGCCCTGGGCAGCGCCGTATTCGGCAAAACCGAGGTTGCGACCGTCGCGAAGGCGAAACTGCTGATTCAATTTGTCCATGGGTACTTCTGAATATAAACGAACCACAATCGGTGGATGGTGCAAGACCCCATTGCGCCAGGGACGGATCAGGGGCTAAACATATGAGGTTGAAGCGTTGAAGCGTTAAAAAGGGCGGGGGGAGGGGGTTGCCAGCGCAGAGGGGCAGACGCAATCGACAGGACTGCAGAATTAATCAGGGCTCGGCGGGAGCCTCGCCCCACCAGCATTGTTGGTCTAGCCGGCTTGACACTCGCCCTGTCCAATACTTGCGGCTGGGTAATCGGTCAGTGAATAATCTTCACAACTAAGAGACACGAATCTCGCGAATTGACACGAAGCATTGGTGACAATTAGTGAAATTCGTGTCTTGCACTTGAAAACTTTATTTATTGACGCGCCCTAACCGAGTACGCGGCTGGGGGGTTTTAAGTTGCAAGTAACAGGAGTATTGTGTTGTTGTACTGGGCAGCAATGCAGGCGGGCGGCCTATGAAGAAAAAAACCTCCTCTGCGAAGCGGAATCCAGGCAGGAAAGGGAAAGCAAGCCCCAGGGATAAGCCGGCTGGATCCATGGCTAACGATTCGGCGGTCAAGGCGATGTCCGACGCTCTCCGGTTGGAACGTGAAGCCGCCAAAACCCAGAGTGAGGCCGAGGGGGTACTTTACAGGGCCGATCTGCTGGATGAGAAGGCTGACAATCTGCATCAGTCCATCAACGAGATTCATGAGAAAGTCCGAGAACAGGTGGCGCGCGGATCGGAAGTCCTGGCGGGAACAGAGACAAATGCAATCGTGGTGGACGACAAGACCAAGACGGACGGCAAGCCATTTCCCATCGTTGGGATCGGCGCATCGGCGGGAGGCTTTGAGGCATTCACCGAGCTGCTGCGTTTTCTGCCCAACGACACCGGCATGGCATTTGTGCTCATCCAGCACCTGGATCCGAAACACAAGAGCAAACTGACGGATCTGTTGGCGCATAGTTCCAAGATTCCTGTCGCAGAAGCGACCGATCACCTGGAGGTCGAACCCAATCACATCTACGTGATTCCGGAAAACAGCACGATGGTGATTGAAAGCGGGCGGCTGCGTTTGTCCCCCCGCAAGCCGAACGAATCGCCGCCGATGCCGATCGACCAGTTCTTCCGGTCGCTGGCGAAACATCAACAGGAACGGGCGATCGGTGTCGTGCTTTCCGGGACGGGCAGCGACGGCACGTTGGGCGTGGAAGCCATCAAGGGCGAAGGCGGCATCACCTTTTCACAGGATGAGCACACGGCGAAATACTTCGGCATGCCGGCCAGCGCGATAGGTTCGGGCGCGGTGGATTTCGTGCTTTCCACGCAGGAAATTGCCATGGAGTTGGGGCAAATCGCCAAGCATCCCTATGTGGGGCGTGTTCGCCGGCAACATCCCAAGGGAGCGAGCGGCCCAACAGAGCTGGAAAGGTTGCTGCGCGAGAATCCCGCTGAGTTATTCATCTTGTTCAGCCTGCTCCGGGCCCGGACCGGTGTGGATTTTTCTTTGTACAAGCAGTCCACCTTGAAACGGCGAGTAGTCCGCCGGATGATCCTCCATAAAATCGACACCCTGCAGAACTACCTATCGCTGGTGCAGAGCAACGCCGGCGAGGTGGATGCGCTCTTCAATGACCTGCTGATCAATGTCACAAGTTTTTTTCGCGATCCAGTCACGTTCCAGATCCTGAAGAAAAAGATCTTTCCGCGAATTCTCAAGGAGCATGGGGCCAATTCGCCGCTGAGACTCTGGGTATGCGGCTGCGCTTCCGGTGAAGAGGCGTACTCGCTGGCCATCGCGATGGTGGAGTTTCTCGAGCAGAGCCACACGCAACGGCAGGCCCAGATTTTTGCCACGGATGTGAGCGAGGCCAGCATCGAAAAGGCGCGCGCCGGCATTTATCCGGAAAACATCCAGCAGGATATTTCAGCGGAGCGGTTGGGCCGCTTTTTTTCGAAAGTGAACGGCAACTTCCAGGTGCACAAATCCATCCGCGACATGTGCATTTTCGCGCGTCAAAACCTGGTCGTCGATCCGCCGTTCTCGAATCTTGACCTGGTAACCTGCCGCAACGTGCTGATCTACTTTGGACCGTCGCTGCAGCGGCGGATTATCCCGATGTTCCATTACTCGCTGCGGCCCACCGGCTTCCTGCTGCTGGGCAATTCCGAGACCATCGGGGCCTCGACCGAGTACTTCAATCTGCTGGATAAAAAGCACAAGATTTATCTCAAGAGAGCCAACGCCGTCCGCCCGGGATTTGAATTCGGCCCAAAAGGGCCTGAGCTGGAACACAAAGAAAGAGGCCGAGCGCCCGAGGCGCAGGAAAGCAAGCTTCCGGATTTGCATCAGCAGGTCGATCGAATTTTGCTGCGAAACTTTTCTCCAGGAGCGGTGGTGATTAACTCGAAGCTGGAAGTGGTCCACTTCCGGGGACGAACGGGCGATTACCTGGAACACGCTCCTGGCACGGCGAGCTTGAATTTGTTGAAGATGGTTCGGGAAAGCCTGGCCTTGCCTTTGCGCGCCGCCTTAAACCGGGCCGCAAAACAAGACACCCCCGTCCGCCAGACTGGACTGGAACTGCGGTTCGACCGGCAGGTGAGAGAGGTGGCGATCGAAGTGGTGCCCTTCGGTCTCGGGCTGGTGCAGGAGCGGTTTTTCCTGGTGGTCTTTAAGGATTCGGAGTGCCCGATTATGGCGGAGTCGCCCAAGCCGCCTGAAAAGTCTGTGGCAGGGTCCAACCCGGACAAACAGGAGATTGGCAAGCTGCGCCAGGAGTTGGTCGCCACGAAGGAATCGCTGCAGTCGATTATCGAGGAACAGGAAGCGACCAATGAAGAACTCCAGTCGGCCAACGAAGAGATTCAGTCCAGCAACGAAGAATTGCAGAGCACCAATGAGGAGTTGGAAACCGCGAAGGAAGAATTGCAGTCAACCAACGAGGAACTGAGCACGCTCAACGAAGAATTGCAGAATCGGAATGTCGAGTTGAGCCAGCTGAACAATGACCTGATCAACCTTCTGGCCAGCGTTAATGTGGCGATTCTCATGCTCGGCAACGATTTATCCATTCGGCGCTTCACGCCGATGGCCGAGCGGATCTTCAACCTGATCCCTGCCGATGTGGGGCGGCGGCTCTCGGATCTGAGCCGGGCAATCCTGGTGCCGGACCTGGACGCGTCGGTGCGGGAAGTGATCGAGCACCTGGCGCCGATTGAGCGCGAAGCCCAGGATCGGCAAGGGCATTGGTATCTGCTGCGCATTCGGCCTTATCGCACGCGGGAGAACAAAATTGATGGCGCCGTTATTCTGCTGATCGATATCGATGAAATGCGCCGGGCTGTGGATGTGTTGATGAGCGCCACCAACCAGCCGTTGCTGGTTCTGGATCCTGATGCGAAGGTGCGCAAAGCCAACCAGGCCTTCTGCCGATTCTTTGGCGTCAGCCTTGAGGAAATCGCCCAGCAAAGTCTGTATGAGGCCGCCAACGGTCAATGGAATCTTCCGGAACTGAAGGCAATGCTCGAACAAGTGACGAGTGCAAATAAGCCGCTCCAAACTGTCGAAATCCAGTCAGCTTTTGCCAAAGCCGGCTGGCGCAAGTTGGCCGTCACCGCCCGTCGCTTTTTCCAGGAAAGCCGCGGCATGCAGTTGTTGCTGCTGGCGTTTGAAGAGGTGGCGGATGGGTGAGGGGCGCTTATTGCTTGGCAAAGCGGCCTAATAGGGTGCATTATCAGTTGGGTGTCGGAGGAATATTAAAGGGTAGGGCTTTGCTGGGGCGATGGGTGATGCCCCGTGTCGGTTTTCGCGGGCTTTGGTTCATATTGCTTTTTGATGTCCTCGATCGGGAGAGTGGCAAACCGAGTTGTGAGAAAGAAAGTGCCACCGAAATCTCCTCCGGGATTTGCGGTACGGTGCTCAGGGAGCCATCTGATGGCGTCCGGAGCCTGGGGTTTGTCCAGCCGTTCGGAGTACCAGCGCCAGATCTGTGAGTTGGAGCTGGAGATTTCGCGCCTGCGAAGTGAAAGGGACGATTATTATTGCAAGGTCGCGGAACTGGAGGCCGCGCGGAATTATTATGCCGAATGCTTCGCTGGGGCGCCGGTCGGCTTCGTGACGTTGGACGATATGGGGAAGGTATTGGAATGCAACGATACCTTCCTGGATATGGTTGGTCCCGGCGACGGCAAGCCCCAGGAACGGATGTTTGTCCGGCTTCTGGCTCCTGGCCAAATGCAACGTTTTCTGAGACACCTGCTGCAAGCGAAACGTTGCGGCCAGCCTGTCTCCTGCGAGCTCGGGCTGCGAATCGCGGGAAAGACGATTCCTGTTGAGCTCATTTCGAGAGGCCTGAATGAGCGCAGCCATTTGGGGGCCAAGTACGTGCGCACGATCGTCATGGATCTGAGAAAGCGCATGCAAGCGGAGGACTCCCGAGCCCAGAAGCAGAGCGACTTTAAACTGTTGGTCGATACGATTCAGGGCGTGGTGTGGGAAGCCGACGCCGACACTTTGGAGATCATTTACGTTAGCCCCCGAGTCGAGCAGGCGCTGGGCTATACGGCCAACTATTGGTCGCAGGGCGTTAGCCCCCGAGTCGAGCAGGCGCTGGGCTATACGGCCAACTATTGGTCGCAGGGCGTTAGTTGGGTGAGTCATGTTTACCACGAAGACCGGGAATGGGTCGCTGGAGCGATGCGCGATCTTGCCTCCAATCGGCAGGATGCCAGCATTGAGTACCGCATGTTGCGCGGGGATCGACGTGTGATTTGGGTTCACAACAGCATGTCCGCCGCCTTCATTGGCAAACGCTTGCGGATCTTTGGCGTGGTGATTGACATCACCGATCGTAAGCTCGCTGAAGAACAACTTCGCCTGGCGCGTGACCAACTGGAACAACGGGTCAATGACAGGACGGCGGAATTGCGCGAGACGGTCCGCGACCTGGAGGCCTTTTCCTACAGCCTGTCCCATGACCTGCGCGCGCCGCTGCGGGCCATGCAAGGCTATGCGCAGCTCCTGTTGAACCGGTTTGGAGAGGCGCTCGACGACACCGGCCGGAACTACTTTAATCGGCTCATGAGCAGCACGGAACGGCTCGACCGCTTGATCCAGGACGTGCTCAAGTACAGCCAGGTGGCACGCACGCCAGTGGAGCTGAGGGCCGTGAACCTCGAACGGCTCCTCGACGAGGTTGTCAATGATTACCCGGTTTTGCTGCCACCGAGTGTCAGGATCGATGTGAAGAAGCCCTTGCTGCCCGTGCGCGGCCATGAAGCCTTCCTGACCCAGTGCATGTCTAACCTGATCTCCAACGCGATTAAGTTCAATCGTCCGGGCCAAACCCCTCGGGTGAGGATCTCCACTCAGGAAGTCAAGCGCGGCAAGGTGCGAGTCTGGTTCGAGGACGACGGCATTGGGATTGCCCCTGAAGACCAGCGCCGCATCTTCGGAATCTTTGAGCGGGTGTACTCCAATAGGGAGTACGAAGGGACCGGCATCGGCCTGGCTATCGTGGCCAAGGCGGTCGAGCGGATGGGGGGCCAGGTCGGCGTCGAGTCGGCCATCGGCCAAGGCAGCCGCTTCTGGCTGGACCTTCAGGGAACCGCATCGGCGCGCGGCTAAGCCGAGGACAAGACGTGGCTCTGGAGAATCTGTTGCACGTCGCCGGCTTCCATGGTTGTCTTGGGCAAGAGGTCTTTTCTGGAGCTCAGCAGCACAGGCCATTCCCGCGTATCGGCGGGGCGCCGTCCGTGGGAGCCGCGGACCAGACAGGCATCCAAGGGAACGACATCCATGAGCATTCGGAACCCTAGTTTTTTTTGGAGCAAGCGCCAGGCGATTTTCATTTTGATGGCGGGAGTAGCTGGATCCAGGAATAACTCCACGGGATCGTAGCCCGGTTTGCGGTGGATGTCGACAGTCCGGGCAAAATCGGGAGCCCGGGTATCATCCTCCCAATAATAATAAGTGAACCACCTTCGTTCATCGGCCACGGCAACGAGATCGCCAGCTCGGCGGTGATCCAGTCCGCGGAGCCGTTTTGCATGGCTGTCCAAGACTTCGGCAACGCCAGGCTGGTTCTCGAGGAGTGTGCGGGCGGCTGTAAGAGTGGAAGGATCATTGCAGTAAACGTGTGCCACCTGGTGGTCGGCCACGGCAAAAACTCTGCTGGCACCGTAATCGAGCAATTCGCGGCCAAGTTCTTCCTTGATCGCCAGCCAGCCCTGCCGGCGAAACAGACGGTTCAGGTGAATGGGAGTATCCACCGCGCCAATGCCGTACTCCGAGAGCAGAACGATCTGCACCGAGCGTTTGCCAAAGAAATCGATGAGGTCGCCGACAATATTGTCGATGCGGGCGAGGTCTTGCCTAATCGAAACGTGGCCGGGTCCAAGTCTTTGCAGGTTGTAATCCAGATGCGGCAGGTAAACCAGGTTCAGCGTGGGGGAGAATTTCCGTTCGATCCATTTGGCTGCCTCGGCAATCCACAACGACACGCAATCCGCGGGACCTTTTGGTGTGTCCAGGCCGGCGGCCGGTCCCCAGAAGCCCGGAAAGGGAAACTCGCCCAAGTCGCGCTTGAGATTGATGCGCAGCGAATAAGGCCAGGCATAGATGTCGAATACCTTTCGTCCATCCGCGGGATACATCGGCCGCGGAGTCACCGACCAGTCCACACCGGCGTACATGTTGAACCACCAAAAAAGCTGGGCGCAAGTGAACCCCGGCTCAGCCTTGCGCAAGTTCTCCCACAACTTGGCGCCGTGAACCAACCGGTTGGATTGTTTCCAGAAATGAACTTCGGCCAGGTCGCGATCGTACCAGCCGTTGCCCACGATTCCATGTTCAGCGGGGGGAAGACCGGTAAGATAAGTTGCCTGCGCGGTGCAGGTCACTGCCGGAAACGCCGGTTGAATCCGGCAAAGGCTGCCCGCCTGGCGGAACGCCTCGATCCGTGGTGTCTGCGGGCCGAGGAGGCCCTCGGACAAACCGACCACGTCGATAACGACCGTCCGTTTCAAACGGCGGAGAGCAATTCTTTGAAGCGGCGCGCGGCGGAGCGAGTCTGCAGTTCGCGGAGCGACTCGATAAGCTGCGCCAAATTCACTTCATGCACTTCAAAGGCTCGGCCAATGCCACGCAACATCGTGAGGGACAACTCGCCCCCAAGATGTTCCCGGAACTCCTCGAGGCCGCTCAGAATCTGGGGTTCATGGCGGCGACCCGGCACCAACATTTCCGGGGCGAATAATTCAAAGCCCAGGGCCTCGAGCAAACGTAAAACCCGCTCGGCACTTTGCGGATCCAGAAAGTCCATGCGCTTGGAATAGATGACATCCAGCGCGATGCCAATAGCCACGGCTCCGCCGTGGGATATCTTGAAGTTGGTCAATTGCTCCAGCTTGTGCGCCGACCAATGGCCGAAGTCCAGCGGGCGTGCGGACCCGAATTCAAAAGGATCCCCGCTGTTGGCGATGTGGTCCACGTGCAGTTCGGCGCAACGCCGAACCAGGCGCCGCATGGATTCAGGCTCGAATCGGGACAGCGTTGCCGCATCGCGTTCGAGAGCTTCGAAAAAAGCGGCGTCGCGGATGCAGGCAACCTTGACCGCTTCGGAATAACCGGCGCGCTTTTCCCGGTTGGGGAGAGTCGCCAGCATGCGGAAATCATTGATAACGGCAAAGGGCGGCGCGAAGGTTCCGATGAAATTCTTCTTACCAAAGGCGTTGATGCCATTTTTGACGCCCACCCCCGAGTCGCATTGGCCCAGGGTAGTAGTGGGGAGTCGCACCAGGCGCACGCCACGGTGAGCCGTAGCAGCAGCCAGGCCAACCAGGTCCAACAGCGCCCCACCACCGACGGCAATGACATAGGATTGGCGGTCCATGTGATAGGAATCGATCGCCCGATGCACTTCGGAAACGTTACTCCAGGAACTTTTGGCCTGCTCACCGCCGGGCCGGATTAAAGGCGCACAAACCAGGTTTAACGGCGGGTCGTGAATGGCGAAGTACCTGGAAATCATGGCCGGCAACGCGGGCAGAGCGGTCACCAGTGCTTCGTCGATCACTACCAGGCTGGAGTTTCGGCGCTCACCTAAAATCTGTTTTAGCACCGGGTTGGCGGGATCAAAAATGGCCTCCGTGAACAGCACGCGATGCTGCCACGTAGCCTGGATGGTACATTCAAGCAAATCCACTAGACGGCTTAGAATTCCACAAGGTCTGGGGTGTCGCAAGAGGTTCCTTGGGTTTGATTCCAGTCACGTCGCGGGAGCGACGCGCTGGAGGAAGAGGGCCAGAACAAAGAGGAGTAGGAAAGCTGCAGAATAGCTGTTTCCGCCGGTAGCGAGCCAATCGACCAGGACAATTCCCGCCAAGAGCCCAGCAACTCCTTTGGACAGGAACGGCACCCGCCACGCTAACCGGGCGGAGAGGCACCAACCGATCCAAGCCGCTAGGAGGACCGCAATCAAGGTGATGCTGACGACACCGTCGACCGGATCGGCAAACGCAACAATAATCGGCACGAACAGCAGGATAACTGTCCAAGAAGCCAGGCGCTTGCCGGTGCTTTCGCCCCGCGCAAGGTAACTGAGCCCTATGATGTAAGCCGCTAATGCCATCGCGCGCCACAGGACATCACGAGTGGCGCTAGTGCCGACGCTGGAAGCCGCGAGGAAGTATAACAGGCATCGGCACGCGGCCATCAGCACCGGCGAGAAGGTTGTGTGCTTGTGGACCAGGTCATAAACAACGATCGCCAGCAACAGGGCCGACGCAAACTGCGTCGGCAATTTTCCCAGCGCAAAAAAGACAGCCCACCCGCCTGCCAGGCAAACCCCCGCAAGGACCCAAACGATCCGAGCGCTGATCTGGCCCGAGGGAATAGGCCGTTCCGGCCGATACCGCCGATCGAAGCCCGCGTCGACGGCGTCATTGAGAAACATGCCTCCGGTGTAGAGCAAAGTCGCCCCCAGGCAGACGAGACCAAATCGTTGCCAGGCTCCGCCGCCTGCCAAAAGCCAGGCAGCCAGGCAATTTGACCAGACCGTCGGCAGATTCGAGACTCGCCCCAGAACGAGCAGCACTCTCATTCGCGACGGAGCAAGTTCGCCGGTGCGAGAGTGTGTGCCGCTAATTTCTGAAGTGTCCATTGGTACTCGCTGACAATCTGTTCGGAAACGTCGCGACTGCGCAAGGGCTTGGGCAAAACTGCCCAGGTGTAGGTTTCCATCTCCAGGTGCGAGCATAGGCCAGGTTGGGCCTCCAGCAGCTTGAACAAGCCAATCACGTGGTCGTTCGTCGTTTGAAATTCGCCGGCGGCCTCAAAATGCAAGGGGACGTGAAAGTGCACGCGCCATTCCTCGCCTGCGCCGGCCGGGATCTGGTTGGTGGACTGAAGTGCCTGGGGCAGATCCTTGTAGCGGGTGATGGCGCCGTCCGGCCGGCGAGCGATGACCTGGTGCAGGTAAACATCATCGGCGAAGTCGGACAACCTGGCCAAGGCGCCTGTAGAGGGCCGCAGCTTTAGGGCATTGCTGATATGGAGTTTGCTAAGGCGAATACCGTGCGCCTGAAAGCGGCCGACGGCGTCGTGGGGTTCCTCGAACTCAACGGCAAAGTGGCAGGTGTCATAGTTGACGCCCAGGTGGCGACCGAGCCGGGAATCCTTGGGGTGTTGCTGGCGCAATTCTTCGAAGAACTTCACCGTCTCAACGCTGTTCTCGAACAATCCAAGCGGCTCGGGTTCGAGGCCGAGGTGAAAGGTGCGGCCGGTTCGATCACTGAGCTCGGCGACGTGCTGGACACAACGCCAAAGGTTGTCGCGGATGAGTTGAACCTGATCCGGGCCTTGGATGAACTCCTTGAACGATCCGGGCAACGTGCTGACGCTGCCTTCCATACCCGGCGGGAGCAGAACCGCCAACAAATCAAACAGCCGGTTTGTATAATCGAGCCGCTCTTGGGTCGTCCAATCCGGCAAATACACCTTCTCCTTAACGCGCTCGCCGTGAAAGCGGCCGAAGGGAAATCCGTTGATGGTAAAGACATAACAGTTATGACGTTCGAGCCATCGCTGGAAGTCCATGAGTTCAGCCAGCTGGCTTAACTCGCGCGAGGCCTGGTCGCTGAGCCGCAAGCCGATCGCGTAAGGCTCCCGGCACTGTAGCCGCTCCTTGACCGCCAGCGTCCACCGGTTGAGTGATTCAAAGGTTTGCGCCCAGTCTTCACCGGGATGAACGTTGGTGCAATAAGCCAAGTGGAGACCGTGAGAGAGTCTCATTGCGGCATGAAATTAGGGCATTGGCGCAGAAACCGTAACGGATTTTGGTAAATCATTTTGTCGATCGCGTCAGGACTGTGGCACCGACGCCGCATCTCCAGCGCCGCGTAAGGCACGGCCAGGGGAACGCTGACTCCCCAGTCGCAGGCGCTGTTCATCCATAATCGCTCGGCCCCGTAACGTTCGATCATGTCCACCGCCCGGGCGGCGGTGCACTTGGTTTCAGGGTAAAGGGTCATGCCGGCCCAGAAGCCGGCGTCCAGGACCATGTGAATGGTGTGCTCTTCGACGTGATCGATGATGCAACGCTCGGGCCGAATCCGCGCGTCATTACGCAACACATCGAGAATGAGCCGGGTGCCTTTATGCTTGTCCTCCAGATGAGGAGTGTGCACCAGGATCAACTGGTTGTGGCGAGCCGCCAGGTCAACATGCATCTCCAGGACTTTAAGCTCATTGCGCGAGTTCTTATTGAGCCCAATCTCACCGATGCCCAACACACTCTTTCGGTTCAGAAATTTCGGGATCAGCCCGACCACCTCGGTCGCCAGGCCGACGTCCTCCGCCTCTTTTGGATTGATGCAGAGCCAGCAGTAATGCGGCAGGCCGGATTTGGCGGCACGGCGCGGCTCGTGGTCGGTCAATTGGCAGAAGTAATCATAGAAACCCGCCGCCGAGCTGCGGTCGAATCCGGCCCAAAAAGCCGGTTCACAGACGGCGGCACAGCCGGCCGCGACCATGTCCTGATAATCATCGGTGACCCGGCTGACCATGTGGGCGTGTGGTTCGATGTAGCGCATGGGGTCAGGTATTTTCGTTCCAGGCACCGCAGGCCGCCTTGGTGGTGGCGGCGGGAATAGGCTGGATGGAGGGATCGCTCAGGCTTAAAAGCACCCGCTCGGCTCGCGGTGCGGCGGCGGGTTTCAATTCCTCCAGAGCTCGTGTTAAAGCATTCAGCCTGAAATCGGGTTCGCCTCCGGCACGGTCAAGTCGATCGAAAAAGGCGGCCAGGTCGATCAACTTGGAGCGGGCCTCGAGGAAGTACAAGTCCAGTAATTGTTGGCGGTTCATGTTGCCGTAAGAATGACTGTAGCAGGAAGAGGGTTCGGGACAAAAATGAAAAGCGAACGTGCCCTTGACCCTACGGCGGCTCTATCGAGTGATCCACCCGCCGCCGAGCACCAGGTCGTCCTGGTAAAACACGGCCGCCTGGCCCGGAGTGATGGCGCGTTGAGCGGCACGCAGTTTCACGTTGACCTTGCCGGAGTCGAGCGGAGTGAGGGTTGCAGCCGTGCCCGGGTGGTTGTAGCGGATCTTGACCGTGGCTTCCAGAGATCCTGGCGGCTGGTCGAACGCAATCCAATTGCAGCGGTCGGCGACAAACTCACTGCGGTCCAGTGAGGAGTCATCCCCCACGATGACGCGATTGGCCACCGGATCCAGTTCGATAACGTAAAGCGGATTAGGGCTCGAAATGCCCAAACCTTTACGCTGGCCGATGGTGTAGAATTCAACCCCTTCGTGGTAGCCCAATACTTTCCCGTGGAGATCGACGATCTCGCCCCGATGTTTCTCGGCGAGTTTGGCCTGTTGCAAAAACTTGCCGTAGTCGTTATCCGGCACGAAGCAAATTTCCATGCTTTCCTCTTTTTCAGCGGTTTTAAGTTTGCAATGACGGGCGACCTCGCGGGTGTCGGCTTTGGTCTTGTCTCCAAGTGGAAACAGAGCGCGAGCCAGTTGATCCTGCCGTAAAGAAAACAGGAAATAGCTTTGGTCCTTGCGCATATCGCGTCCGCGGCGCAGCAGCGTTCGTGCCCCGTCGGAGCTCCGCTCGACCCGTGCGAAATGCCCAGTGGCAATGTACTGAGCGCCGAGTTGATTCGCCCGATCAATCAGCCGGCCAAATTTAAGATTCTGATTACACATGACGCAGGGGTTCGGGGTGCGGCCGGCTTTGTATTCGTCCGCAAAGTACCGGATCACATGCTTTTGAAACTCGTCGGCCTCATCGATGAGATAATAGGGGATTCCTAATTTATGGCACACGGCACGCGCGTCGGTCACCGCCTGGGGACCACAGCATTTATCTTCAGCGCGCGAAACGCAGTCCTGGGGCCACAGTTTCAGCGTAATTCCCACCACGTCGTAGCCCTGGTCAAGCAAAAGCGCGGCCGTGGCGGAGGAATCGACCCCACCGCTCATGCCGACGATAACGCGAGTTTTGTTCTGGAGCTTCACAAACCAGCGAAGATACAATGGAATGAGGGGAGTGTAAACAGGACTGGGGCTGAGGAACCAGCGACGCCGAACAGTGCAGCGGAGCTGTAGCCAAGGCGGCAAGACGTTAAAAGGTTAAAAGGGTTAAAACGTTGAAGACTGTCAATAGTCCACACGGTTTCCGACAAGGCTGGTGGAGCGAGGCTCGGGGCCCTGATTGAAGAAAATGCTGAGAGACTGAAAAGCTGAGACGCTGAAAGCTGTGAAGCAAAGCGGAAAATGCCAAATCAGAAAATCGGAATTTCCGTTTCAGCGTTTCAGCGTTTCAGGTTTCAGCATCTTCCCTAATTAGGGCTCGAGCCTCTCCCCACCAGGAGGCAGATTTTTTTCGATTAACGGCGACCGGCGAATACTGGTATAAGGAACCGGGTTGGGGCACCTTGACCGACCAGGACGCGGATGGTCCCGATACGAAGGGAACAGACGGCCTGGGAGATTTTCGGGTGGTGCAGATCCATCTTATGGCATGAAAAGACACCTTATCCTGCTGGCCACAGCCGCGAGCGTGCTGTGTTCAAGCTGCTCGATCCGGCGCCTGGCCGTGAACAAGGTGGGAGATGCCTTAGCCAGTGGCGGCACTACCTTTGCATCGGATGACGACCCTGAATTGGTCAAAGCAGCGGTGCCCTTCAGTCTAAAGCTGATGGAGAGCCTCCTGGAGGAAAATCCACGTCACAAGGGCTTGTTATTCGCCACCGCTAGCGGCTTCACGCAATATGCCTATGCGTTCGTTCAGCAAGAGGCCGACGAAATGGAGGACAAAGATGTCGCCGCGGCCGCGGAACTCCGGGCGCGGGCGCGCCGGTTGTACCTGCGGGCTCGCAACTACGGTTTGCGAGGGCTTGAGCTGGGGCATGCCGGTTTTCAAAAATCCCTCAATAACAATCCCAAAGCGGCCGTGGCCACCACCAGGGTAAAAGACGTGCCCCTGCTCTACTGGACGGCGGTTTCCTGGGCGGCGTCAATCTCTGTAGCCAAAGATACTCCCGATCTCGTGGCGGACCTGCCGAAGGTCGAAGCGCTGATCGATCGGGCGCTGGAACTGGACGAAAGCTTCGACCACGGCGCCATTCATACTTTTCTGATTACCTACGAAATGAACCGCCGGGCAGGCGAAGGCGAGCCGGCGAGCCGGGCGCGAAAGCATTTCGAGCGGGCGCTGGAGTTGAGCGGCGGGCAGGCGGCGGCGCCGCTGGTGTCAATGGCCGAATCAGTCTCGGTGCAGCGGCAGGATCAGGCCGAATTTAAATCGCTTTTGAACCGGGCGCTGGCCATTAATGCGGATGCTAAAGTGGAATGGAGACTGACCAACCTGATTATGCAACGTCGCGCGCGATGGCTGTTGGCCCGCGCGGACGATCTATTTTTGACGCCTGCTCAGCAGGAAAAGACCCAACCATGAAAAATGAAAACTTCAGATCCCGCGTTTCGCTCGGTTTGCTGGTGGCGGCAGCGGCAGTCCTCAGTTCGGCACCATTGACCGCGGCGGAAAAAGCGCTGCGGATCAATCTAGGGACGCTGGCGCCGCGCGGCTCGATTTATCATCAATCGTTGCAAGCGATGGCCGAGGCGTGGCGCAAGGCTCCGGGCGGAGGCGTGCGCCTGGTGATTTACCCGGACGGCACACAGGGCGGCGAAGCGGACATGGTGCGCTTGATGCGAGTGGGTTCGTTGCAGGCCGGGCTGCTGACGGCGGTTGGCCTTTCCGACATCGAACCGGCCGTGAGCGGGCTTCAGAACATACCCATGCTTTTCCGCACTTTGGAGGAATATGAAGCGGTGAACGAGCGCCTCCGTCCCGCTCTGGAAAAGCGACTGGCCGAAAAGGGCTTTGTGGTTCTGTTCTGGGGGGATGCCGGTTGGGTGAGATATTTCTCCAAAGAACCGGTCATGACGCCCGAGGATTTAAAACGGATGAAAATCTTTGTTTGGGCCGGAAGTCCCGACCAGGTCGCCATCATGCGACGCGCGGGTCTCACCCCTGTCCCCCTGGAAACCGGGGACATCCTGCCCGGGCTGCAAACTGGCATGATCAACGCGGCCCCGTTGCCCCCGATCTTTGCGCTCGCCGCCCAGGTTGACCTAAGGGCGCCACACATGCTCAACCTCAATTGGGCGCCGTTGGTGGGCGCATGCGTTGTCCGTAAGGAAGCCTGGGAAAAAATACCTTCTGCCACGCGCGAATCGCTGCTGTCGACTGCCGCGCGAGCCGGCCAGGAGATCCGGGCGGGCAGCCGCAAGGAAAGCGACGCCGCCGTCGTGGCGATGCAAAAGCGCGGCCTCAAGGTTCACGAGCCTACCCCGGAGGTGGTGGAACAATGGCGCAAAGAAGCCGAAAAAAACTATCCGGATATCCGCGGACGTTTGGTTCCGGATGAGATCTTCGACCAAGTACAGCAACAACTCCGGGAGTACCGCGCCGCCAGCCCGCCAAAGTAAACCCAAAAGGCGCTTAAAGATAATTAACCACGGATGCACACAGATAAACACGGATTAGGAATCGCTTCGGAGAGCTCACCTTTCAGGCGACTACCTTTGTTGATGCGAGTCCTTCCTTATCAGTGTTCATCCGTGTCCATCCGTGGTCTAATGCCGTTTTCAGGATGAACGGCGAACCATACGGTACGGTTGTCCCGGTTTCCGGCGCACCGCAGCCGGCGGGCTGGCGAGGAGTTTTGCGCGGCATCGAGGATTTTTCCCTCGTGTTACCCTTACTGGCTTTGATGGCGCTTCCTTTGACAGAAATTGTGCTGCGCCGATTTCATACTGGCATTTCCGGTGCGACGACGTTTGTGCAACATTTCACTTTGGTGGTGGGCATGCTCGGCGGGGCGATTGCGGCACGGGAAGGGCGCTTACTCTCTTTTTCCAGCCTGGCCAGTTTTTTTAAGGGAAAACTCAAAACGATCGCCTTGATCCTGAGCAGCGGAACGGCGTCGGCGATCAGCGCTTTCCTTTGTGCGGCGAGCATCCAGTTTGTGCTCAGCGAGAAAACCTCCGGAGGCAAGCTGGCGTACGGGATTCCGTTGTGGATTATCGAATTGGTGCTGCCTCTGGGTTTTGGGCTGATCGCGCTCCGGCTGGTTTGGCATTCGGCGCCGGCCTGGAAAGAGCGGCTAAGCGCCCTGTGTGTGGCCGCGGCGATCCTGGCGTTCGGCGCCTGGTCCCCGATCGCGCCCGAAAGGCTCCTGGTCCCGGCGCTGCTGTGCCTCGTGTTGACCGTGTTGCTGGGGGCGCCGGTTTTCACCGGCATTGGAGGGGCGGCGCTGATTTTGTTTTGGGCCGATCACTCACCCATCACGGCAATTCCTCTAAAGCATTACTCCCTGGTAACCCATCCGTCGCTGCCGACGATCCCCTTGTTCACCTTGGCGGGTTATTTTTTGGCCGAAAGCGGCGCCTCCACCCGGCTGGTTTCGCTGTTTGAGGCGCTGTTTGGTTCGTGGCGAGGTGGGCCCGCGATTGCCACAACGCTGGTTTGCGCGTTTTTCACCTCCTTCACCGGAGCCTCCGGCGTCACCATCCTGGCGCTGGGGGGGTTATTGCTGCCGATTCTGCGCGCAGCCAACTATTCCGAAAAGAGCGCGCTTGGCCTGCTGACCGGCGCCGGCTCGCTCGGCTTGCTTTTCCCGCCTTGTTTGCCCGTTATTCTCTACTCGATCATCGCCAGCAGCGCGATGGCCAACCTGGGAGCCTCCAACGCAAGTGCCAACAGCGTCACGATGGAAAAGATGTTCGCGGGCGGGTTTCTGCCCGGGGTATTGATGCTGGTGCTGACAGCGTGGTGGGGCATCCGGCAGCAAACTCGGCAGAACCTCGTCGCCAAGGCGTTCGATGCCGCGGCGACGAGACGGGCGCTCTGGCAAGCCAAGTGGGAATTGCTGCTGCCGGTCATTGCGTTGGTGGGGCTCTTCGGCGGGTTTGCCACGCCGGTCGAAGCAGCCGCGATCGTCGCCGCTTATGCGCTCCTGATCACAACGTGTATCCACCGCGACCTGCGGCCGCTGGCCGACGTGCCCCGCGTGATCCGGGATTGCGGCATGCTGGTCGGAGGCGTTTTGTTGATTTTAGGGGTCGCCCTGGGCTTTACGCATTACCTCGTTTTAGCCCAAGTCCCGGACAACCTGGTCGAATGGTCCACTCACGCAATCAAGTCCAAGTGGCTGTTCTTGCTGGGCCTGAACCTGGTGTTATTGTTGGTCGGCGGATTGATCGAGATTTATGCGGCCATCGTGGTCGTGGTTCCTTTGCTGGTGCCGGTCGGGATTGCTTTCGGGCTGGACCCCGTGCACCTGGGAATCATTTTTTTAGCGAATATGGAATTGGGGTTTTTGGCTCCGCCCATTGGGTTGAATCTGTTGCTCTCATCCTACCGATTTAACGTGCCGATTGTTCAAGTCATGCGCGCCGCCTTTCCCATGCTCTGCGTCTTGCTCGTGGGCGTGCTGCTGATCACCTATTTCCCACCGCTCACTACCTGGCTGCCAGGCTTCCTCAAGTAAGTTTACACATGCTCCGCGCTTGCATCCGGGCTGGAATGCCTTACATAGGTGGCTGCCGTGAGAAACTCGACTGCACTTCGCATCGCCTCTTTGGTAGGGTTCCTGGCCGTGGCATTGGGCGCTTTCGGCGCGCATAGTTTGAAAGACCTTTTGGCCAGCAACGGCACAGCTTCGATTTGGGAGAAAGCGGTTTTCTATCATTTTATTCATGCCGTCATGCTCTTTGTGCTGGCCCAACGGCCTTCGCTCCAAGTAGGGCCATGGGTGAGTTTCCTGATCGGAATCGTGATCTTCTCGGGTTCGCTCTATTTACTGGCCGTCACTAATGTGCGCATCTTGGGAGCCATTACACCTTTCGGCGGAATCAGCTTCATTGTCGGGTGGGTTTGGCTGGCAATATGCCCCTTCACCGGTGACAATTTGCGAGCACCCCCCTGAAGTAAATCCGAAGGCCGAAATCCGAGGGCGACCTCTTTTCCAGTTGCGCTCGTTGGCCGTGAGCTTTACAACCACGATGGCCGCTGCGCCATAAAGCTATGATGAACCGTCGTTTATTCCTCAAGCGCACCACACTGGCAGCCGGTGCGTTTTCCTCAACGAATCTGCTTTCAGGTCCCAATCTGCTGGCCGCCACCGGTCCGTCAGACCGGCTGAAGTGCGTGCAAATCGGTTGTGGTGGGCGAGGCTTGGGCAGTCACCTGGATTGGGTAGTCAATACGAGTAAAGAAGACCTGATCGCGATTGTCGACCCGGACGAAAAAGCGCAGGCGAACGTGAAGCGGTGGTTGCAGAAAAAGCAACAGGATCCGGAGAAGATCCAGGTGTTCACCGATTACCGCGTGATGTACGACAAGATTGGCAAGGATATCGATGCGGTGTTCATCGCGACTCCGAACCACCACCACGCGCCGGCAGCAATGCTGGCCCTGGAACTAAACAAAGGAGTGTATTGCGAGAAACCGCTCACACACGACATCGCGGAAGCGCGCAAGCTGCGCGAGATGGCGCGGAACTCGAAGGCGCCGGCCCAAATGGGCAACCAGGGCCATTGCGAGGACGGCTATCGACGCCTGTGCGAATTCGTGTGGGCCGGGGTCGTCGGGAACATCACCGAAACCCATAGTTGGACCGATCGCTCCAATGGCGGCGTCGGCCCGCGACCGCCCGCCTTGCCAACTCCGCCAGGGCTGCATTGGGACGAGTGGATTGGGCCGGCTCCCTACCGCGAGTACCATACGGACCTGCATCCGCACGAATGGCATGGCTGGTATGATTTCGGCAATGGCTCCCTGGGCAACATGAGTTGCCATGTGCTGGACGGCGTGTATTGGGCGCTCAAACTCGAACATCCCGTAGCCATCGAGGAGGAAGAAGTCCGTGGCGGCAGCGACGAACGCTATCCGACCGGCAGCCGTCTGCGTTGGGATTGCCCCGCCCGTGGAAGCATGCCTCCGGTAAAATGTTACTGGTACGAGGGCCTGAACAAAGACGCGCCCGAAGACGCCGCCTCGGGAAGTTTGAAGACGGTTAAAGGCAACGCACGCAACCTCCCCCCTCTCTTGCACGAACTGCTGAAACAGTACCCGGACGAGGAGTTCGATTCCAGTGGCTCGCTATATGTCGGCGAAAGAGGAATTATCTACACCGCGACTTACGGAGGCCACATGCATGTGTTGCCGATGGAGAAAATGCAGTCGATGAAGCAGCCCCCACGGAGCCTGCCACGTCCAAAAAATATTATGGCTGACTTTCTGGATGTGTGCCGCGCTGGCAGAAAGGAAACTGCTGCTCCCTTCGAGTACGGAGCGCAGTTAACCGAATTTTCACTCCTCGGCAATCTTGCCCAACACGCGGGTGTTGGGAAGAAGATCGAATGGGATGGACCCAACATGAAGGTGACCAACATCCCCGAGCTCAACGAGTGGGTGAAACGCCCCTACCGCAAAGGCTGGCCATCGTAAGAAAGGCTAAAGGCTGAAGGCTAAAGGCTAAAGTCAGAGAAGAGGCCGATCTCTGGCGGGTTTAATTTCCCTTAGCTTTTTTGTCGATCGTTGTGAATATGGCGTTGAGCTGATTTGCCTCGTCGAGCAAGGAAACCATCTTTTTTTCAGAAACGCAGCCGCTGTCCACAAGGAGCTCAAGCCAGTACGAGGTCTCATCGATTTCCTTCAGTGAGTCGCCAATTTTGGAAATGAACTCGGCTTTCGATCTTCCACGCGATGCTTCGCGATAGTTTGCTCCAACGGACGTTCCGGAACGGAGAGCTTGCTTCCCGAGAACTTGAGCAACGACATCATTCTTCGGCAACTTACAAAACATTCGGATGACTCTTAATGCAAACGTCTTGGTTCTGGGCTTCAAATCCTGCGGTTGGTCACTCATCGAGAAAGACTAGGAGTTCAATACAGAAGCGAAAGTTATTTCATTGCTACGTTGCTTTAGCGCTCCACACTTTCTTTAGCCTCTCCTTTATTGGATAGACAGGCGGCCGGCGAGACACCGACGCTCCAAAGGTGCCCATGTCCTGCATCCCCTTTCTTACTTTAGCCTTTAGCCTTCAGCCTTTAGCCTTTTCCATCAGAGTCCCATTTTGCTCAGCTCGGCCTCGAGGGCCGACTGGAACTGTTGCAGATCGGCGGGCGGCGGACGGTAGCCAGACTGCTGAGCCACAAGTCCCAGCCGGCCGGTTTGATCCAGGTACCATTCGGCGCGATTGCCGTCGCTGAAGGTCACTTTGCCGCTGACGACTGCCCCGGGACGGGCAAGGTGATCCACGGAGACCGAAACCCCACCCCCTCCGGGCGCGGTTTCCTGCAAAGGCTCCGCGGACGGTGCTGCGCTTTTAGGCTGGGGGCCAGGCGGAGCCGCTGGCGCGGTGAGCGTGCTTTGGATAGGTTTGGGTTTTTCGATGTCTTTGGGGGTCAGTTTGAGATCATCCACTAACAAGCGGACATCCATGTACGTCAGTCGCAGCCCCAATTCAGAGCTCAGCCGGTTCTGAATCTCGGAAAGTTTCAGTCCCTGCGCGATCCACTCCGCCACTTTCTTCCGTTGTGCCTCATCCAAGTTCATAGTTCAACTGTGCTCGTTTTTTCGGTGATCTTCACCGGGTCCCAGGCGTCACTTTAGCGGAATAGGTTCCCGCGCACAGCCAAAATCTGCGCCTCACTAGGTTA
>Ga0206950_1042_pt1 | contig 30901 bp, 21 predicted proteins | sample Alteio_BWOrgHeat_41_FD_152954 | JGI IMG/M metagenome (GOLD analysis project Ga0206950, IMG submission 152954) | Enriched cells from forest soil in Barre Woods Harvard Forest LTER site, Petersham, Massachusetts, United States -... | ecosystem: Environmental > Terrestrial > Soil > Temperate forest >... | reverse complement strand
GATCCCAAGCTGTTTCACGTCGTCCGATCCGGCGCGTTCTTCGGCCAGGCGGCCGGCGTAAATTTCCTCTAAATTCGCGAGATGCATACGGGTCAAAATTTCGTCGTCGGGCAGCGGCGCTTCGGCCTTTTTATTTTTATCGGAAGGTTTGGCGGCGGGCGTTTCTGCGGAGCCGGCATGCGTCGGGCTAAAAATCCATAGCCCGGTCATCACCAAAACTCCCATCGTGATTTGGCGTTTCATGAAATTTAGATCGATCTCCTCAAGATCCGGTTACAGCTGTAACTTTTTCGCGCGGCGCACGTCTAATAGTAGAAGACAGCCTGGTTTCAGGCAAGGTGGTTGTCTGAGCCGGACTGTCTTTTTTTGTTTCATAATAGGCCCGCATACATGACGCCGAAATCCCGTTACACTCTGCTTCCCATTTTTTTAATCGTCGCCGTGGACATTCTCGGACTGACGATGGTCATGCCCATTCTTCCATTTTATGCCGAGCATTATGGGGCTAGCCCCAAAATTGTCGGAATGCTAGTGACGATTTACGCGTTGTGTCAGTTGGCGTCGGGACCGTTCCTGGGGCGCGCCTCCGACCGGACCGGACGAAAACCCATGCTGATCGTCAGTCAATTAGGAACGTGCGCGGGATTTATTTTGCTCGCGCGTTCGCATTCTTTAGCGATGATTTTTCTTTCGCGCTTTATCGACGGTATTACGGCCGGCAATTTGCCGATCGCCCAAGCTTATATTTCCGACGTCACCGAACCGGAAAATCGCGCCAAAGCCTTCGGCGTCATCGGCATCGCTTTTGGCGTGAGTTTTTTTATCGGCCCGGCGATTTCCGGTTATTTGGTCCGCTTCGGATTTGCGGCGCCGGCTTGGGCCGCGGCGGGTCTTTCGCTCGCGAGCGTCTTCTGCACTTATTTTTTATTGCCGCCCGTGACGCACCATCGGCCCGCGCTGGAAGAACCGACGTTTCCGTTGCATCCCGCGATATTCTTGAAATATTTTCGCGATCCGGTCTTGCGGAACTTGCTGCTGGAATTTTTATTTTTTGGCTTTGCCTTCGCCGACTTTATGTCCGGCTTCGCGCTTTTTGCCGAGCGGCGTTTTTCCGCGCACGGCCATCCCTACGGGGCGCGCGAAATCGGCTACTACTACACCTATCTCGGCTTTCTCGCGATCATTACGCAAGGCCTATTGCTGCGACGACTGTTGAAACGTTTCGGAGAAACGCAATTGGTGGTGAGCGGATTTTTCTTTCAAGCCATCGGCTATGGCGCTTTGGCTTTTGTATATCGCGTCCCGGCTTTGCTGATCACGGCGCTATTTAATTCGTTCGGTTCCGGCGTTTTGCGTCCGGCCTTGGCGAGTTTGGTGAGTCAACGCGCGTCGCGCAACGATCAAGGCGCCGTCATGGGCCTTGCGCAATCGTTGGTGTCGGTCGGCCAAATTTTGGCGCCCATTCTCGCGGGCGAATTGATTGGTCGTCGGCAACTCAATGCGTGGGCGCTCTCGGCGGCATTCTTTTCGCTTTGTGGATTTGTGATCGTGTTCCGTAAATCCTAGGGAGCGGCCAAACAATCCGGCGCGCGCGGCGGCTTAAATTCCGCGGGGTCACAGCCGTCAGGCGGGAACTTTTTTAATAAACGCGTACCAAGGGTCGTCCGCCGGATCCGCAATGAAATCCGCATAGTCATCCCCGAAGACGCACGTCAGCAACGCATAATCCAATTCTCCCAACGACTCATCCGGATCAAACTTTTCTTCGGGATCGACGACGTGCAGCGTGTTCATGCGCGTATCCATGACGAGGGCTTTTTCGTCGACCGAGCCGATCCGGAACCAGCGATGCCGGCCGCCCGGAAGCGCTTTGCCGATCGCTTGCTGCTGCAATAATTCTTCGCTTTCAAAAAGCGTCACAACGCCGCAGACCGCGCCGTCCGCCTGGCGTAAAAATTCCTGATAGGGAAGCGGAACTTCGGATGGAAAAAGACTACGGCGCGACGGCGGCGCCAAAAAACCAATCGAGGGATCGTGGCTCTCTTCGAGCGCCCTGCGTAATCGAAAAATACGTGACTTCAAATGCGGATCCACCGCAAGATTTTACACCAACAACGCCAAGGGGACGTAGCTGCAAGATTGCGTTTTGCTCAAATCGCAATCTTGCAGCTACGTCCCCTCGGGGTTTTTATTTTTGGCCGGTGACTTTGATGAGGTGGTAGCCGAATTGGGTTTTGATGGGGGCGCTGATTTTTCCTTCGGCGGTGGCGAAGGCGGCGTCTTCGAAGGGTTTGACCATTTGGCCTTTGCCGAACCAACCAAGGTCGCCGCCTTTTTGGCTCGACGGACAGGTGCTGTGTTCTTTGGCCAGCGCTTCGAACGACGCGCCGCTTTCAATTTTGCTTTTCAACTCTTTGGCGGTGGCTTCATCGTCGACAAGAATATGGCTGGCACGGACTTGGCTCATAGAGACTCTCCTTTAATAAGTGCGATAGAAAAAGACGCCAAGTCATCTGTGGCTTGGCCTCCATGAATTATACGAAGGTAGGAATAGACAGGAGCAAGGACATTTCGCATGAAGACGGCAACGTGGGCTCTTCGCTTGAATCTGCGGGGCTCGCCGACAACGCCGCGGTTCGGATTTATTCGTAGCGCAACGCTTCGGCGGGCGAAAGGGCGGCGGCGCGGCTGGCGGGATAGACGCCGGCAATTAAGCCGATCAAGAGCGTCAAGACCACGCACGCGCCCAACGAATACGGCGTTAAGATCATCGGGATTTCCACATCGGACACCGCATGAATGATGAGCAGCAGCACCGCGCCCGTGAGCGAAGCCAGGAGTCCTCCGCTGCCGCACATGATGCTCGACTCGACGAGAAACTGAAACAAAATATCCATACGCCGGGCGCCGAGCGCTTTACGAATGCCGACCTCGCGCGTCCGCTCCGTCACCGTGGTCACCATGACGTTGGCCACGCCGATGCCGCCGACCAACAGACTAATCGCCGCAATCCCCAGCAAGCCGGCGAGAATACGGTCGGTGACGTCACGGCTGCGCTCGAGCATTTGTTCCAACGACTGCACGAAATACAAATTCTCGCGCGAGGGATCGCCGCGGGATAATGTGCGCAGCACCAATTGCTTGGCGCCATCCGAAGACAGATTCAGCGACACGCGGACTTCCACATTGGTCATCATCGTTTTGTCGTCGAATGTCCACCAGGTGTTAGGCAATAGCACATCCGCCTGCGGAATCGTCGTCCGCTGCATCACGGTTCCATCCCAATCTACCACGCCGATCACTTTGGCCGGCGTGCCGGCAATGTCAATCGTGGCGCCTACCGGTTCGCTCGACGCAAACAGCGTGCGCGCGGCATCGGCGGTTAAGAGGCAGACGGTTTGTTTTTTATCGATTTCATCGGCGAAAAAAATTCGTCCGCGCACGACCGGGATGCGGTACACCGGAATAAATTGCGCGTCCACGCCGATGGCGTGCGCATGTAACGAACTGCTGGGACCGCGCACATCGAACTCCGCGATGTTGCGCGGAAAGGCGGAAATCACGCCATGGACCTGACGCAAGTCGCGCACATCGTCCATCGTAAATTGCCCAATGCGTTTTGAGACGGGATCAAAGCCGGGATGCACCACCACAATGTGCGCGCCGTTGGTGCGAAACGTGTCTTCGATCTGACGGCGAATGCCTTCGCGAATCGCCAAAATGATCAGTAGCGCCATCACGCCGATATAAATACCCAAGAGCGAAAGCGCCGAGCGCACGGGCTTGCTGCGCATCATTAGAAAAGACACTTTGAGATATTCGAAGAACATGCGTTAAGACCTCACGTAAAAAGTCCGTCGCGCATAATCAATCGCCGCCGCGCCTGGCGGGCGATGCCTTCATCATGCGTCACCAGAATGACCGTCGTTCCCAGCGCATTGAGCTGATGCATCAAGCCTAAAATTTGTTCCCCCGTTTTGGAATCGAGCGCGCCGGTCGGTTCATCCGCTAATATGAGCGCGGGTTTGTTGGCCAACGCACGCGCAATGGCCACGCGTTGGCGTTCGCCGCCGGACAACGTTTGCGGATACGCGCTCATGCGATGTTCAAGGCCCACTTGCGCCAACAATTCTCGGCAGCGTTCGTGCCGCGCCGCGTGGCCCGAGTACAGCATGCCGAGTTCAATATTTTCCCGCACGCTCAAGTAGGGCAATAAATTAAACGATTGAAAAATAAAACCGATCGAACGCGCGCGCAGCGGCGCGAGATGATCGTCGCTAAAACCGGATACTTCTTGTCCACACAGTTGGAGCGAGCCGGCGCTCGGGACATCCAATAGCCCTAATAAATTTAAAAGTGTGGATTTTCCGGAGCCCGAAGCGCCCGTGAGCGCTAAGAATTCTCCCGGTTCTACCGTCATTGAAATTCCGCGCAGAATCTCGGTGCGGTTCGGCGCATCGCCGGCCCATTTGTAAATATCCTGCAGGCAAATGAGCGGCTGACTCATGGATTCGGCGCGGGCGGGATTTTCTTGGCGTTTGTTTTCGGCGCCGCGGGAATGTGCGATTTGGGCAAGCGCTGCAAGAGCGCTTGAGTTTTGGACCGTTGCTTGTCCTCCGGCAACGCGCCTAAGATCACATGGATGCCGGCGGCAAAATCCGGTTCGGCGCTGGTCACCACTGAGTCGCCGGCGGCAAGCCCTTTGACGATTTCAACGCGGTCGGGATTGGAACGTCCCAGCTCAACCTCTTTGCTGCGGAGGCGATGCAGCGCATCGAGCGTCCACACATGCGTTTCACCGTCGGTGTTCGCAATCGCTTCCGTCGGAACGGACAACACCGGTTCGGTGACGCCCGTGAAAATGGTGACTTCGGAGGTGAGCTTCGGCAGGAGCAGCAATCCTTTACTGTCGGTAATTCGCAACACCACGGGCACCGCTAAAAGTCCGTTGCCTTCCGGCGCCGTGCCGATTTCCGTCACGACCGCCGGCACTTTCACGGACTGAAAAACGGGCAGCGTAATTTCCGCCTTCTGTCCTTCGTGCACGGAACGAATGTCCAACTCGTCGACCCGGGCGTGCACGGTAAACTCCGACACGTCGGCGACCGTCATCAATTCCTTGCCGGCCGCGACCATTTTATCTTCGCCGATCCAATCTTTCACGATCGTCCCGTCGAGCGGCGCGGTGACCATGGCGCTGTTCCAAATTTCCTGCATTTCATGAAACGATTCCTGCGTGCTGCGCACATTCTGCACCGCTTTGATCACGCTCGCGCGCGCATCTTCCACCGCCGAATACGCGACGGCTTGTTTTTTATAAAGCTCCGTTTGCAAACGGACTTCGCGGCGCGCTTTGACTAAATCGGCATTCGCATTATCCAGCGAGTCCTTCTTCGTTTGGTAATCCAAGCGGATGCGATCGCGCGAGAGGAGCAGCAGCAACTCGCCGCGACGCACTTGCTGCCCTTCGCGGAAAAGTTTTTTCTCGACGGCGGCTTCGAAACGGATTTTGACCGTATTACTGTCTTTGGGATTTAAATTTCCCGACGCGCGCACCAAAAGCGGCAGCGGTTTTTGGCGCACGGTCTCGACATCCACATGCGGCGCAAAATGGTCGGGAAGCAGCATGCAGTTTAAAAGCGTCAGCGCGCCCAAACTTCCGAGGAGAAAACTCGGCTTCATGTGCTTCGCCCACCCGCTCATAACGTATCCACGTCGGCTCCCACTTGCGTCGAGAGATTATCTTTGGATTGATTGAACTGCACCAGCAGTCCCAAATATTCCGTGTCCAAATCGCGCACGCTGTTTTCCCCGTCGAACACGTCCAAGAGCGTCGCCAAGCCGTTTTGGAAGCGCAGCCTTAAAACGTCCACATCGCGCTGCGCCTGATCGCGCGAGGTTTGAAATTCGGCGATTTGGCCCGCGGTGCGGATCACGTCCATATAGGCGTTACGGATGTTCAGTTGCGTCGTCCGTTCGCCGTCGGTCAAATTTAAATCCGCGACGGTGCGTTCGATCTGCGCTTCCCGCACTTGATCGCGCGTGACGCCGGAATCAAAAAACAGCCAGTTGGCGTTTAACGTCCAGCTCCACCCACGCACATATTCCGTCAGCGCGAAAAGATCGACGGGCTGGCGCGCGTAGTTATACGTCCCATTGACGGATAGCGCGGGACGCGTGGGTTCGAGCGCGGCCTGATAATCCAAGAGCGCCGTTTCCTGCGCGCGTCTTAAAATTTGCAGATTCGGTTGGTGCAGCATGGCGTAGCTGATTATTTTATCCAGCGAAACGGTAAACGGCTTAAACGTCAATTTACTGATAAATTGAATGTCTTGGTCGAGCGGCATAAAAATGTAATTCTTCGCCGTGAGAATCGCTTGATTATGGGTGACCATGGCGTTATTCAACGCGCGTTGATCCGTTTGCAACGTAATTTTAGCGCGCATCGTTTCGACCGGCGCCGACTTTCCCGCATTGACCAGCGCTTGCGTGACATCCAATAATTTTTGCGACGAATCCGCTTTGCGCTTCGCCACTTGAATCGCTTCTTCCGCCTGCATCACCGCGTAATAGTTGCTGCGCGCTTGCGTGCGGATATTGAGTTTGGTGGATAAAAATCCGGCTTCGGCATCCGCAAACGCCAAGTCGGCCCGCCGCAACGCGCGCGCCACCGGATTTTTAACAAATAAATATATGGGTTGCGAACCGGACAAGGCGAGCGCCGGTTTTCCCGTAGTCGATGTAATCGGCGCGCCGCCGGTGCTCGCGAGATTGGCGTCCGTTTGACTGCCGTAACTGCCGGTGGCGGAGAGCGCGGTGCCCAGCGCGGTATTTTCCGTGACTTTCAGATCGGTGCTATTGCTGCGGCTTAAATCCGTAAGAACGCCGTTGGTTTCCGACCCTTGCCGGTTTTGCGTATAGCCGACGCTCGCCGTGGGCGCTTCATTTTGGCGGAACACAATTTCGCGCGCGTAGCCGGCGGTTTTCAGGCTCAATGAATTTTTGACGCCGGTGATACCGATATCAATCGCACGTTGCACATAGTCATCCAAGGTCATGGACTTCGCCGCGCCAAGATCGTTGCCCTCCGCGTAAGCCGTGGCCGTGAAACCCAACCATGCGCTCATGATCATTCCCTGGAAACGGCGTCGACCGGTCCGCATCAAGAAAACTTTCGCGCCATGATCGCCACACCGAGGAAAAAAATCCATAACCCGCCCGCCACGATCCACGCTTTAAAGCCGCGCCCATCGCGCGTTTTCAAAAAGCGCCCGCACAAATAAACCGTCCACAAAACAAAAAGATCGACGCCATCCATCAGGCCCGTGGGCTTTTTGGAAAACAACGCCGGCCCCGCGGAAAATAAAAAAGGCGACAGCGTCGTCGCAAAAGCCAAGAAACATCCGCCCACCAGACGCAGGAGCAGGGGAATCGCCGCCAGCGAAAATAAGCGCGCGCCTTCGGCCCATCCCAAACGAATGTCTAAGAGCGAGCTCATGATCACGATCCACGAAATCGCGAGCCCCCAAATGCCGGTGACCAACAGCACCGCCGCAATCGGTTTTATCGCCGCGCCCGCCGCCGCGATTAATCCAATCAACACCAACCCGTTCGCGCAAAGAAGATACAGCACGGCCATTTTGGGCAACGGCCGATCCGCCCTAAAATGCCGCGGCGCAAATAAAACTTGGTTCATCACGCCGGAAATATCTAAACGCGCGGAGGATTCATCGTCTGAGTGTTTGGGTAATACAAACGCCGGATTGTCCGTTTTGGCGGCAGGCGCGGCGACGGGAACATGGGGCGATGGGGTTGGAACCATGGCCGTTGGCGCGCCGGCTATTGGCACGACGGGTGTCTGAGCCATAGGCGCCGGACCCGATGCCATTACAGCTTTGCCGCCGTTTTGCGATCGCCGCAACACAGCCGCGACGCGTTCCATCAACTCCGGCATTTCAAACGGCTTCGTCACGTAATCATCGACGCCGCTTTTGAACGCGCGCACCTTGAATTGCGTGTCGATATGACTGCCCGTAATCATGATGATCGGAATGTTTTTTAGATCGTCGCGCTGTTTGAAAAGATTGAGCAAATCAAAACCCAACAAGTCCGGCAAGTGCACATCCAAAAGCATTAAATCCGGCTGGAACGTAATCGCGGTCGCATACCCTTGATTGGCGTCCAATGCCACAGTGACCTCATAGGCCGCCTGCTCAAGCGCTTCCTTAATAACGCTGCCTACCAGCGCATTATCATCGATAATTAAAATTCGGCTCACGGGTTTTTGAGAGTAACGTTTAAGACTATCCAATGCAAGTTAAATTCGCGTTAAACGGATCCCCTAGCGTACTTATTTTACCTCCGCGTAATATGCCATTCATTTTGCCGTAATAGGTCAAGACTATGCTGTGCACGATTCTTTACACTTCATGCGGGTTGACTATCAAATGATTCTGGTTTATAGAACATGATGTTTTCACTGCCGGCCGCGCTTCTGTCATCGGTCTTATATATTTTGGCGTTTCCCAATTTTGATGGGTCGTGGTGCGCGTGGTTTATGCTCGTGCCGCTTTACGGCGCGATCCGAAATCGTAGACCCGTCGACGCTTTTTATTTGGGATGGCTGGCCGGAACGGTGGGCTCGCTGGGACTATGCTATTGGTTTCTTTTCGCGCATCGCAATGCGGGGTTTGCGTGGAGCCATTGTGTGGCGGGATGGATTTCGCTGAGCGCCTACACGGGCCTCTATTGGGGCGCTTGGACGGCGTTCATCGCTTTTTTTCAAACGCCGCGCAAAAAGAAAAGCCGCGCGGCGCGTTCGCCGATTTTCTTTGTGCTGGCCGGCGCGGCGCTGTGGGTGATTCTGGAATATACCCGCGGTTACTTGTTTTCCGGATTTCTCTGGGGACTATTGGGAAATTCGCAGTGGCGTGTGCCGTGGATGATTCAAATGGCGTCGATCACCGGCGTGTACGGCGTTTCATTTTTGATCGTCGTCGTAAATTTAGCGATCGCCGGATGGTGGAACATGCGGTCGCGCGCCGCCATAGCGCCGCTGGTTTTGGCCGGATCCTTGGCCGTCATCAGCGTGATCTTTGGTTCTGCGCGCGTCCGGCGACTTGATGCGCCCAGCGCGACGCCGGCGCAAAACGTGGCCATCTTGCAAGGCAACGTTCTTCCCGTCGATAGATTCAAACGCACGCGCATCATGCAGATTTTTCGCCGCTATGAAGGACTCATGGCGGAAGCCGCGCCCAGCCATCCCGATCTGATCGTGTGGCCGGAAAGTTCGTTGCCGCTGCCTTTGCTGGGCGGTTGGGCGTATCCAAATCTGGACCCGCTGCTGCGCAAAACCGGAACCGAACACATCATCGGATCCAACCGCAGAATTAATCGCCACTTGGTTTACAACTCCGCTTACAGCTACAACCCTCGAGGGGTCATCCAAGGTTTTTATGACAAACATCATCTCGTTCCGTTCGGCGAATATATTCCCGGACGGGATTTAGGAATTAACAGCCTGACCCTATTGGATCCCGAAGGACAATTTACCGCCGGGACGACGGCGGGCGTACTGCCCACCCAAGCGGGACCCGCCGCGATGACGATTTGCATGGAAGATATTTATCCCGGCCCGACCGCCGAAGCCGTGGCCAACGGAAAAGCCGTTGTGCTGATCAACTTAAGCAATGACGGCTGGTTTACCGGCACCGCCGAACTCTCGCAACACCTGTCCGCCGACGTCTTTCGCGCCGTCGAAAGCGAGCGCTGGCTGTTGCGCGCCGCCAATACCGGAATCTCCGCCATCATCGATCCCGCGGGCCGCGTCACGGCCGCTTCAATGCCGGACACCGTCAGCGTGCTGCGCGGCTCCTACATACCACGCACGAATTTAAGTCTTTACGATCAATTCGGCGATGTATTTGTCGCGCTTTGTTTCTTCATGGTTTTGGCGTGCTTCGTCCTGTAATTTACCGTGCCGTCACATCGGATTCATATTTAGGTAATAGAGGTGCGTTAAACTTCTTCTATGGATAAAAAATTCATGGCGGTCACATCGCGCCAGTTGCTGGGGGTTTATGGCTGCGTTCCATTGTTTGCGTTGGCCGTTGCCGCAGACTATTGGTGTTTCGGCGGAACGTTGCAGCGCATTTTGCCGAGCAATCCGGAACGCTTACGCCTTTTTTCCGGTCTTTTTGTTTTGCCGCATATCATGGCCAGCAGCGCCAGCTTTCTCGATCCCGAATATCGCGCCTTCTACGGAAAAAAATTGTGGGCGACGGTCGCCTTGTCTTTAGCGCTGTCGTTTTGGCTGCCGCTGGTGGGCCGCTTTTTAGCCGTCGGGATTTACGCTCTATACACCGTGCAACATTTAATTACGCAACAAGCCGGCGTCGCCCTGTTCATGATCACCGGCAAACCGGGACGCGCCTATCGTCTATGGCGCAACGTCTTTATCGCGTTGGTCAGCGTTTTATATTTTTTGATTTTGGTGGGACCGCGTTGGCACGGCCTGCCGATCAACCACGTGTACACCCGCACACTTTTGCAAGCCGCGATTCTTCCGCTCCTAGGCATTACGCTCGCGGCAACGGCGTGGCTGGCCTTTAAATCCCCTTCCATCGACGGCCGGCGTTATCTGCTCGCCAACGGCGCGATGGCCGTCGCGCTCGTCGCCTTTTGGTTTGCGCACTATTCCTTCTTCACCATTTTCCTCACGCACGCCATTCACGGGACCACGGGATTTCTTTTCTACGCGGTGCATGACAATAACCGTAATTTGGAATCGCCGCATCCGATCTATCGCTATTTCAAAGTCACGGGATTGCCGATTATTCTCTTGTGCCCGTTGGTGTCGATCGCCTTAGCGAGCGCCGTCGTCTCGCTCCGGATTTTCGTTTTTGCCAACCATCTCATTACCGCGCTGCTCTACTTTCACTATTGCTCGGAAGGATTCATCTGGAAACGCAACACCATCCACCGCCGCTTTGTCCCCATCGTCGCCCGCGCGCCACTCTCCCAGCCCATCATCACGGCATAACTTTCTTACTGCCAATTTCCGGACGCTGCCTTTGCATTTAAGGAAGGCCCATCACATCGCGGGACTATTAGCACGTAACCCGTGAGTAATTAATTTACGTTCGCGCAATGAAATGGCAATCAGAGCGTAACACCCGGTGCGTATCCTCTACTCACAGTCGGATTTAAGTCGCACGATCGAAATCATAAATACAGAGTTCCAGGAGATCACAATGAACTTCAAGATGGGTTGGTCAGTCAAATTAGTCGCTATTGGATTTTTAGTCGCCGGGACGCATTCCTTCGCGCACGCGGGTGGTGATGGCAGTTTGGACTGTTCAACGGATTCATCGGCGTCCTATTGCAATCAAAATGCGGTGTCTACAGGGGGAGCTGACTCTCTTGCGGACCTTGCGGGCCCACAAACGGTGACTCCATACACCGCACCTCAGAACAATCAGACGACAACCGATCCCGTGTTTACGGTGGATGTCGTTGCTTCTCCTGATCCGACACCTCCGATGGACCTGGATATGAATGCCACTATTACTGAGGGGGCGGTAGGCGCAGTTCCGCAAAATATGACCTCCATCATCAATTATGTGGCAAGCACGGCGGTCGGCATAGTTAACAAGATGGTAGCTACTTATGGCTATGGTTCGTCATGGCAAGCCACGCGCCAAGCTTTAGTGCAGCTTGGTTATGATTCTCAGGCAACTTATCAGGCTCCAAATAATGTAATGCATACCATTTACAATGAAGTAGTGCGCGTTACAGGAAGACCCGTAAATATCATCACCGTCGACCCGAACCTCGGATGTTCGGCGCTTGGACAAAGCGTTTTTGGAACGCCCTGCTCCGCGACACAGACGCAGAATTAAATATCTTCTGAAGTCGCCAATCCCCCATCTTCCTTTAATAAGAAGATGGGGGATTTTTTTGCGGAAATAGGGGTCAACGTTGACCCCGTGGCCACGGCATGGCTGACTTTAAATCCCCTTCCATCGACGGCCAGCGTTATCTGCTCGCCAACGGCGCGATGGCCGTCGCGCTCGTCGCCTTTTGGTTTGCGCACTATTCCTTCTTCACCATTTTCCTAACGCACGCCATTCACGGGACCACGGGATTTCTTTTTTACGCCGTGCACGACAATAACCGTAATTTGGAATCGCCGCATCCGATCTATCGCTATTTCAAAGTCACGGGATTGCCGATTATTCTCTTGTGCCCGTTGGTGTCGATCGCCTTAGCGAGCGCCGTCGTCTCGCTCCGGATTTTCGTTTTTGCCAACCATCTCATTACCGCGCTGCTCTACTTTCACTATTGCTCGGAAGGATTCATCTGGAAACGCAACACCATCCACCGCCGCTTTGTCCCCATCGTCGCCCGCGCGCCACTCTCCCAGCCCATCATCACGGCATAACTTTCTTACTGCCAATTTCCGGACGCTGCCTTTTGCATTTAAGGAAGGCCCATCACGCCGAGGGACTATTGGTACGGCAGCGCGTGAGTAAAAAATTTACGTTCGTGTAATGAGATGGCCATCGGAGCGTAACACCCGCCGCGTATCCTCTACTCACAGTCGGATTTAAGTCGCAGGTTCGAAATTATAAATACAGAGTTCCAGGAGATCACAATGAACTTCAAGATGGGCTGGTCAGTCAAATTAGTCGCTATTGGATTTTTAGTCGCCGGGACGCATTCCTTCGCGCACGCGGGTGGTGATGGCAGTTTGGACTGTTCAACGGATTCATCGGCGTCCTATTGCAATCAAAATGCGGTGTCTACAGGGGGAGCTGACTCTCTTGCGGACCTTGCGGGGCCACAAACGGTTACAACCCCGACCACTCCCGAAAATAATCCGACGACGACCGATCCGGTATTTACGGTGGACGTCGTTGCTTCCCCGTCGCCGGACCTCCCGGGCGATCTAGATTCGGCAAATCCGGTTCTGCAAGCGGGTGGAGTTCCGGCAAATATAAGCGGCACCCTTAATCAAATTACGGGTACCGCGGTCACAATAGTTAACGCGCTGAAAAATTCTGGGGCCTATGCATCGTCATGGCACGCCACACGACAAGCTCTGCAACGGCTTGGTTATAGTGTTGATGAAACTTATCAGGCTGGTGTATTACATAAACTTTACAATACAGTGATGTCCATCACAGGAGTACCCGTAAATATCATCACTGTTGATCCGACGCTTGGATGTTCAGCGATGGGGCAAAGCGTATTTGGAACGCCCTGTTCGGCGACACAGACGCAGAATTAAATTAGTCGTTTCGTCATTCATGATCCCCCATCTTCCTTTAATAAGGAGATGGGGGATTTTTTTACGGAAATAGGGGTCAACGTTGACCCCGTGGTCACGGCATGGCTGACTTTTAAATCCCCCTCCATCGATGGCCGGCGTTATCTTCTCGCCAAGTCCCGGAAACCTGTTTGTATTTGCACGATGCATTTGTCAACGTTTTAAACGTTTGATAGGAACATGCGCTTGCAGGAAATCAACCGTCTTTTGGCTGAAGGCCGTATTCATGCTTCTGGATTATTTCCTCATGTGGAAGCAGGCTACTTTCCGACCTCATGGTCGTGCTACCGTCATTCGCGTGGGACGCCGGTCAGAAGAACAAAGCAAGTTTTGGGAGTGGATGGTGGCCCGGGAGCTCTGGCGACGGCGCGCTTTATCTGGCGAAGAATTTCCGGATTCCCTAAGCTATTGGACAGGCGGCGGTCATGAAGTCGATTTCGTTACGACAGAAAAGAAATTGATCGAGGTTAAACGCGGTGCAGCCAGTCCTCTGGATTTCCTGTGGTTCCCGAAATCATTTCCCAAGCGGCAACTCACCGTCATCAACGAAAAATTCTTTGAAACACCAGCGCTCCTTGGCTTAACGATGGAAAAATTTTTGTTGAGCTCTTAAGCCCTAAAAATCCCCGCCTTCCTTGATTTTTGCAATCAAAAAAGGCGGGGCATTGTTTTGAGGCTTACGATCCGTTAGTAAACTTTGGGTGCTCGAAGGTAAATGTACTCGATGTTGGTCACGATACCATAGGCATAATCAGTACCGGCGCCGATTTTCTGCCCGATAGAAAAACCATCGCAATTATTGACTTCCATCGTTTCACTGCCCACCGGATAGTAAATGGTTTGGTAAAGGTTCGAATTATAAAGTTCCACCGTCAGATAACATGCTTCCGAGCGTGGAACGACCGCATGACTGGGAGATGCAACCGCTGCAAGTATGGCCATCGCCATTAACCCTTTCCAACAAGCTTTGAGGCTATACATGAATGACTCCTTTTACGGCTTTATTAACGCTGAATAATCAGTCGTCGCCCCTCAGGTATTATCAATTTGCGATGTTACAACGGTATGACATGGCTAATTCATTCGGTGGGTCGATGCCGGGGCTCTGTTACGTGATCAGAGCAATCAAAAATTAAAAGACCAAATCGTTAGAACATCTGACTCGGGAACAGGGTCAACGTTCGCACTCACATTCGAAATTTTCTTGCTGCCAATTTCCGGAGACTGCCTTTTGCATTTAAGGCGGGCCCATCACGTTAGGGACTATCCGCACATAAAAAGTCGGGTAAAAAATTTACGTTCATGCCATCAGGGTTTTACAAACGCGTAACCGGCATCGCTTATTTTCTGAAGGCGAACTTATTATCTTTAGGAGAAAACGGGCACGATGAGGTCGTGCCCGGCTTTCTTCTGTCCGGGACCCACCGACGTTTGGGACTATCCGCACATGAAAAGTCGGGACATTAATTTACGTCGGCGTCATGCAATGGTAACTAGCACGTAACGCCCGCCGCGTATTCTCTACCCACTGTTGGATATAAGTCGCACGATTGAAATCATAAATAGATGGTTCCGGGAGATCACAATGAACTTCAAGATGGGTTGGTCAGTCAAATTAGTCGCTATTGGATTTTTAGTCGCCGGCACGCATTCCTTCGCGCACGCGGGTGGTAATGCGGAGGATTGTTCGGTGGATTCAACGTCTTCGGCTTGTAATGCGCCGGGAGCCGATGTAGGTACTTGGATCGGCGACGACAGCAACGGCGGCTTGGTCACTGATTCGAATCCGACTCCGTCGACAACGCCGACCGTCAATCCGGAGCCACAACCAGAACCCGAGCCATTACCGTATACACCGAGCAACAACGTGCTTGCGGGCATTATGACTTGTGACAAAGACGGAAATAATTGTTCGTACGGGCGCGAAATAAACCCCGTCATGTTTTGTGATTTGGGCATCGCTGAATTATGTCCGCCCTCTAATTCACCTCCTCCGAGTGCGACTCTGCCTGCGCGACCCATTCCATCCCCCATTGTGAATGGCGAATGTGTGGGCTCGCCGGAACTATGCGAAGTCTATAAGCGCGGTGGCCCGATCGATTGCCATGCGACGCCGGAGCTTTGCCGCTAATAAGATCCATACAAGACGAGTAATAGATTGCATGAAAGTATGCTCTGCGCCTGATCGAAATTCAGTCACTGCGTCGAATTGTAAATATAAGGATAACAGGAGAACAAAATGAAATCGAAGATGGGTTGGTCAATCAAATTAATCGCAGTTGGATTTTTAGTCGCCGCCACGCATTCCTTCTCTCACGCGGGTGGTCTTGCGGAGGATTGTTCAGTGGATTCGACGTCTTCGGCATGTATTGCGCCGGGAACCGATGTGGGCAATTACACCAGTGAAGGATCCGATCTTGCGGGACCGCAAACGGTTCCCCAAAACAATCCGACCACAACCGATCCCGTGTTTTCGGTGAACTCAGTTCCCGCATATCCATCGGTGTCTGCGTTGAACGCCTCCGCTGCCCCGGCTGCTCCGGCGCTTCCGATCGATCTGAATTCATCCGTCACGATTAGTTATGGGGCAGTCTCGAATCTATCTTCAGCGGGTTTCGCGATTACATCGGCGGCTGCATATTTAAATAATGGTGCTGGCCCGACGGTCGGTCTGAATGATTTGGGGACTCTTGTTCAAAATGGACTCGCATCTCCATACATTCCTGCAGCTGAGCAACTATTTAATGCAGCGTTACAATCCGCAATGACGGAAGGTGAGGCGTTAATATCTATGGTGAACAAAATGTTCATGCTTTCCAAATAATCTTCGCGTAAATCTTAAAAATAGAACGACTTTAATGCCGCGCTTCCTTTAAATCGGAAGCGCGGCATTGGTCGATTTGGAATTACCCGCTTTATAGTTTGCGACCGAACGCAGCAGGGGATACATTTAACAACCTTGTTAATACTCAAAAACCTATAGTTCAATTCACGATTAATCTGAACCTCGGATGTTCGACGCTTAGGCAAAGCGTCTTCGGAACGCCCTGCTCCGCGACGCAGACGCAGAATTAAAGATCTCCTGAAGTCGTCAATCCCCCATCTTCCTTTCATAAGGAGATGGGGGATTTTTTTTCGGCTATTTCTATTACAAAAGCGGTGCCCGATTTTTCCAGGCGCTCGCGCTTTTTTCATCGTCGCGTGGTAATGGCGAAGGCCCATCACGCCGTGGGACTGTTAGTACGGCAGCGCGTGAGTAAAAAATTTACGTTCGCGCAATGAAATGGCAACCAGAGCGTAACACCCGGTGCGTATGCTCTACACACAGTCGGATTTAAGTCGCACGATCGAAATCATAAATACAGAGTTCCAGGAGATCACAATGAACTTCAAGATGGGTTGGTCAGTCAAATTAGTCGCTATTGGATTTTTAGTCGCCGGGACGCATTCCTTCGCGCACGCGGGTGGTGATGGCAGTTTGGACTGTTCAACGGATTCATCGGCGTCCTATTGCAATCAAAATGCGGTGTCTACAGGGGGAGCTGACTCTCTTGCGGACCTTGCGGGCCCACAAACGGTGACTCCATACACCGCGCCCCAAAACAATCCGACCACAACCGACCCCAATCCGTCGGTGTCTGCGTCGAATGGCTCTGCTGCATCAACGCCCGCTTCAGTTCCAGATCAAACGCAGCAGGCCGGTTTTACGGCAACAGGTATTCAGATCTTTACTACTGCTGCGACGACAGCCCTCAATAACGGTGCGACTACGACAAAAGCAACAACATCAGCAATGGAGACAGTGTTCCAGACACAAGGCACTACCCCGGCCCTTCAGGAAGTAGTCAATAATGATGTACAAATATTGAACACTGAATGGGACGCCGTATGGGATACATTTCACAGTATTGTTAAGGCTCTAAATCCTGTATTTCAACTCACGATTAATCCGAACCTCGGATGTTCGACGCTTGGGCAAAGCGTCTTCGGAACGCCCTGCTCCGCGACGCAGACGCAGAATTAAGATCTCCTGAAGTCGCAAATCCCCCATCTTCCTTAATAAGGAGATGGGGGATTTTTTGCGAGGGAAATAGGGGTCAATGTTCGCATTTCACATTTGGCTGGGCAAGAAAATTTTCGAATGTGAAATGCGAACGTTGCCCCCCTATGATTGGATTAAATCAGTCTCTTCAGGAAGGTGATGGCGGGACAGACGCGGATGCCTCCTGTGGTCCTGAAATCCTTGGTTCCTGCGGCGGTGATCTGCCAAAATTCGGCCTTGGGAAAACGTTTGCTGGCATAGAGAAGCGCCGGATGAATGTCATCATCCGCCCACTTGCACTCGATGAATTGGATTGGCTGACGATTCTCTACGACAACGAAATCGACTTCTCGCCCCTGCACATCTCTCAAATAACGTAATTCTAAATCGCGGCCCTTTGTATCTACTTCGAATTCCACCCATTTTTTCAAATGGACGGCCACCAGATTTTCAAATCGTTGCGCGTCTTTGGGGGGAAGCGTCCAGTCCAGATGGTAATGTTTTTGTTCCTTCTTCACCGCACGGATACGGGGCGCTCCAAAAGGCGATAAACGGAAGATGGAATAAAGTCTCTCCAGAATGGTGACCCAGCGGGCGACTGTTCGATGATTGAGCTGAAGATCTTCACGCAGAGCATTAATCGATAGCGGGCTGCCCACCAGGTCCGGTAGCCGGATCATCATTTGTTCCAAGCTCCCCATATCGTGAATAGGTTCTAAATCACGAAGATCTTCTTCGAGAACCCGACTCCGATAATCGCGCGACCAACGACGGGCTTCGGTTTCTGATCCAGAATAAAAAGGCTCTGGAAACCCTCCCAGCGATAAGAGGGTCATGAAATCGCGCGGCGTGTGAATTTTCAATTCCGCTACGGATAAAGGGTACAGATGCAGAAGATGGTATCGGCCCTGCAGAGAATCTCCTCCATAGCGGTAGTAATCGAGCTGGGCGCTGCCGGTTACCAAGATCCGCTTCTCGCCCCTATACTGGTCGAAAAGACCTTTAAGCAGGTTACGCCATTTCCGGAACTTGTGGATTTCATCCAGAACGAGCAAGGGCACAGGAGGCCACTCCTCGCGCAAAATCTTATCTCGCTGCGGACGAATATCCCAACTGAGGTAGCCTTCAGAATTCTTGAGCATGGCCATGGCCATAGTGGTCTTGCCCACCTGTCGAGGGCCGGCTACGAAAACCATTTTTCGCTTCAGGTCGGCCAGAACCTGTTCAGTCAGATAGCGGTGTCCCGTTTTCATGGCAAGACTAGTTTACACGACCACACAAAACGCTTGCAAGTATTTTGTGTCTAAGCACAAAATACTGTAATATCCGCGTCAGCCGCGGCAGTGTACTCTGCAACTTGGGGTTCATAGACTTTTGTGAACCTGCTGATCCATCTTCTGCAACTGCGAACATCCCGGCTCCGCCGCAAACTATTCCATCTCCTTTTATAGATGGCGAATGCGTGGGTTCACCGGAGCTGTGCGAAGTGGAAAGGCGCGGAGGCCCGATCGATTGCCGTGCACATCCGGAGCTTTGCCATTAATTCGTTGCCGTTTTACATTTCATCGTCGCGAAGTAATGGCGAAGGCCCATCCCACCGCGGGACTATTAGTACGAAAGCGCCTGAGTAATTAATTTACGTTCGTGTAATGAGATGGCCATCGGAGCGTAACACCCGGCGCGTATCCTCTACTCACAGTCGGATTTAAGTCGCAGGTTCGAAATTATAAATACATCGTTCCAGGAGATCACAATGAACTTCAAGATGGGTTGGTCAATCAAGTTGGTCGCTGTTGGATTTTTAGTCGCGGTTACGCATTCCTTCGCGCACGCGGGTGGTCTTGCGGAGGATTGTTCAGTGGATTCGACGTCTTCGGCATGCAATGCGCCGGGAACCGATGTGGGCAATTACACCAGTGAAGGATCCGATCTTGCGGGACCGCAAACGGTGGTTGCATACCCCACGACTCCTCAAAACAATCCGACCACAACTGATCCTGTGTTTACGACGGACTCTATTCCCGCTTATCCGTCGGTAGACGCTTTGGTGCAGGATTCAGCGCTTCCTACTCCCGGCCTTCCGACCCCCATGCAAGAGGCTAGTCTTACCCCTATTCAAGAGGGTGCTGTGACGAATCCTCAGACTGCCGCCGCAACACTCGCGTACTTAGTGACAAGTAATCTTAATCAAGCTGGGGAGATGGAAACTGTAACGACATTACTCAAAAATACTGACAGAGTCATCCTCACAGTGACGCACGGCTTGACAGACGGTATGATCCTCGCAGGAGTCAAGGCATTCCAAAGTACCCAGGGCAACATTGACGCTATACGTATTGCTATTACAAATGTCATAGGGAGATAAAAACGCAGTTTCTAAGTTCGACACAACGCCCCGCCTTTAATAATAAGGGCGGACGACGAGTGCGTAAAGAGCGCCGTGCCCTATGACGCAGGATTAAGCAAATTCTAAACGCACTTAACTCAAATCCCCCATCTTCCTTTAATAAGGAGATGGGGGATTTTTTTTTAAATCTAGGCTCACAGGCACGTGGGAACTTCATACATTCAAGACTTCATCAAACTGAGGAGGTTGTCATGGCTCGAGTCAAGAGGAAGATTGCGCACCGCAAGGTCAAATCCCGTCTAAAGAAAAATACCGCGGCGAAGAAAAAAAGCGCCGCGAAAGTCGCCGGAAAGAACAAAACGCGTTCGTTGCGGCAGGTGATCATCATTAGGGCCACGCCACAGGACGTTTCCCCGCCGATCAGGCCGAGTCCTATAATTCGGGTTGGATGGAACACTATTGGGAACCGATGCAACGTTACTTTGCGGAAAAGGACTGACGCGGATTATTTATTTTGCAACGCGACTTCAGCATGGACCGCGAAGGGTCGCACTCCCGGGGCAGGACTCGATATGGAAAAGTTTCGGCACGCGTAAAAGCGATGGTCATTCGTTGGGGTTATTCCGAAAAATTACAACTTGATGTGGTCTAAAAATCAATCGATTATGGGTTTTTTAAATTCGATCTTTTTTTGCCATTGATGCCCGTTCATTATGACGACAGAGTTACATGTCATCGTGCGTTAATTAAAACGTCATCAAACCGTAACGTAAGCCTACTATCTATGTGTGATGCAGCTTACTGATCCATGGTCGAACGGATATGGAGAAGATCTGATGAGCCGAGCTTTTTATAAAACGCATCTACGAATTTTCACGTCTACCGCGCTCCTCGTATTTTGCACCGTTTTTTCAGGGCAGGCTCAAGCCGCGCCGGGCGACGTCGGCGACATCGGCCTCATTCCCAGCGACGCGAATATTTACAACGTCAAAAATTACGGCGCCGTCGGCGACGGACAGCACGATGACACGGCCGCCATTCAAGCCGCCATCAACGCCACTTTCCCGCATCCCATTCAGCCCGGCGTCATTTATTTTCCAAACGGAACCTATCGGATTACCTCGACGCTGACGACCTGGGACGCGCCCGACAATACCTGGCATGCCTTCGTTTGGTTTTTAGGTCAAAGTCAAACGGGGACCATTATCCGTTTGGCGGATAACGTGATGGCCGGCGCCGGCAACTGCGCGGCTTCTAATTCTAATCCGGACTGTTCGCACAATAGCGTGATCTATTTATCGTCGGATGGCGGCGGCAACGGCTACGACAATTATGTGAGTAATCTCACCGTTGACACCGGCAACGGCAATGCCGGCGCCGTCGGAATTCGGTGGTACGGGAACAATTGCAGCTCGATCCGCAACGTCACTATCAAATCGGAAGATGGCCAGGGAATTGCCGGTTTGGATTTACGGTACGACTATCCGGGTCCGCAATTCGCGAAGAATATAACCATTCAAGGATTTCAATACGGTGTATTTAACGGCTGGTTCGAAACGACCACCACGTATGAACACATAACATTGCGCAATCAAACGGTGGCCGGATTTATCGACCAGACGGGCTATGCGTCCATTCATGATTTGCAAAGCACAAATTCCGTCCCGGCCGTGATCGCGCAAAATGGCGGCGCGGTGACTTTGGTGGGCGGAACGTTAAGCGGCGGAAGTTCGGGCAAGGCCGCGATTCAAGACGCGGGGAACTCTCTGTATGCGCGGGGCTTGACGGTGTCGGGATATGGAAATGCGGTGACCAACAACGGGAGCGCCGTGGCGCCGCTCAGCGGACCCCAAGGCAACGAGTATTCGACCGGCGTGCAGAGCCTGTTCACCTCGCCCAGCCATGGCCTGGACCTGCCGATTCAGGAAACGCCGGAATTTAACGACACCAATCCCAACAACTGGTACAACGCGGCCTCCAACGGCGCCGCGCACAATAACAGCAATGACGACGCCAACGCCCTGCAGGCCGCATTCGACGCGGCGGCATCGCAAGGAAAAACTACGGTCTATTTCCCCGGCGGCGTCTATTTAATCTCGCATGGTATTACCGTCCACGGCAGCGTGCAGCGCATTATTGGTTTCGGCGCGTATTTAAATTCCGCCAACCCGGGCATCGTTCCTTTTAATTTGGGCAGTCTTGCCGGACAACTCATTATCGAGCATATGAGCGATTACCATGCGCCCTATAACTTGAGTCCGATGTCAGGCAACAAACAAACGTTAGTCATGAAAGATTTGATGTGGAATTGGGATTACGTGGGCGACGGCATCAATACCGGGGCGGTTTATATTGAAAACGTCGCCGGCGGCAGCTTTAGTTTTTCCAATCAGCAAGTCTGGGCGCGGCAGATCGATCCGGAAACCGACGACGTGCACGTGACCGTCAACGGCGGGAATGTTTGGCTGCTCGGTTTAAAAACGGAAGGACACAATACGATTCTCGTCGCCAACGGCGGTAATACGGAAGTTCTTGGAACGTATAACTCCTATCAAAATTTAAATTCGGGCGAAAATCCGCCAACCTCCTATATCTGCAACAACTGCAATTGGTCATTGAGCACGATTCTCTTAGACTCGTTGAATGGCACGGGTTATACGGCCATTCAAGAGACGCGCAACGGTTCGACTAAGTCGTTGACTGTTTCCCAAGTGGGCGATCCGTTTCCTTTATATACCGGTTTCACCGGCGGCGCTTCAGACAGCACCCCGCCGTCGACACCGACGGGACTGTCGGCGACAACGGTATCCAGCACACAAATCAATTTAAGTTGGACGGCCTCGACGGATAACGTGGGGATCGGCGGCTACACCATTTTCCGCAACGGCACGCAGATAGGATCGACATCCAACACGACGTATTCCGATACGGGGCTTTCCGCATCGACGGCGTACAGCTACACCGTGCAGGCTTATGACACCTCGAGCAATACGTCGTCTCAATCGACGTCCGCTTCGGCGACCACTTCCGCACCACCGCCGCCGCCGACATTTATGGCGACGATGGCGACGAAGACCGTCGACGGCGACGCATCTGATTGGTCGACGATTGCCTCCAGCCCGATCGCCCAACCGTTTCCCACGCTGCCGGTTCCGGCGCCTTCGGCGTCGGATCTTTCCGGATCCTATAAACTGGCCTGGGATGCGACGAACTTGTATGTACTGGTGCAAGTAACGGACGATCAAATTCAAACGGATGATCCGACGATTTATAACAACGACGGCATCGAAGTGTTAGTCGATGCGAATCATTCTAAGAGCGCGACGTTTACGCGCGGCATCGACCATCAAATCTTTATCAGCGAAAACGGAACGATCGAAGATGAAACGGGCGCGGTGATTGGGTCGAGCAATGCGGTCGTCGGCGTGAAAACAGTATCGGGCGGTTACGCGATCGAAGCGGCGATCAAGTGGAGCTACTTGGGCGGTAACGCTCCGCAAAATAGCCAGAGCTATGGATTTGATATTGCGATCAACGACCGGGACAATGAAACGCGCGAATCGGAACTGATGTGGGTGTATGCCGCGAGCTATTGGAATACGCCGTCCACCTGGGGCACGCTCACGCTGACGGGCACGGTGACGCCGCTGGTATGCGATATCAACGGTGACGGGAGCGTCAATGCGTTGGACGTTCAGCTGATCGTTAATCAAGCGCTCGGCCTATCGTCATGCACGGCGGATATTAATCAGGACCATCTCTGCAACATCATCGATGTGCAACGCGTCGCCAATAACGCTTTAGGCGGCGCCTGTTTGACGACACCGTAATTCCCCTATTATTAGGCGTCGATTCGTGTGAAGCGGTTCGTCGACGGCAGATAGGGGTTTTGGAAAGTGGCCAGAAAAAGCAATCCTAGCGGTACGATCTTTTTGAGGATCTTTATAATCTCGTCGGCTTGCGTGATTCCGATGCGATGGCTGCGCATAATGGCCGGCGCCTGCAGCGGATGTTCGGCCAGCTCGCGGACCAGTTTCGGCTTAATCAAATGCCCATGCTGAGGCAGCACAAACGCCTTAATAAGTTCAACGCCCTGTTTTAGCGAATAAGGGACTTGCACGCCGTGTTGGGAAGCCGTCGATGAATAATCCATCAGCGGATACTCTTCGCGCGCCAAATGATTTTCGTCGATCGCGCGTGCGCCAAAACGGAAATTCTCGCGCGACAACTGCTTTGTAATAGCCGAGATCTGCTGAGCGTCTAATTGCATGATACGTTTCCCCAACTCCATCATGATGTCCATGCGGTTCGGTGCGACGTTCATCCACCTCGATAAACTGTAAGGATTCCGTTGTGCGCGCGCTGGGAACGCCATTTGCGAGAAAGCAAACCAGAAGAGTGTATCTCGTCCCGTTAAATGCTGGTGCTGTACTACTTCCATGACTGTGTCGAACCAATAAAAAAGAAGCTGCACCTGAGCCGCGTTACTGTCGGTCAATGCTTCAAGCCGGGCCCAAACATAAACGGCATCCTGATCATCCGCGCTTTGACGTTGCCGAATCATATGCCAAGCCATTTCTAAGGGAGAGTCCGGTTGGAAAATAGATTGGCCGTTGGCCCACGTGTGGGAAACCATTAACGCTAGCACCATATGACGTTCCAGGGCCAATAGGCGTTCATAGATCGTGTCGCGATATCCGGGCAAAATTTCTAGAAATTGCTTGGCAAATTTGGCGTCAATTGGGAAAGGCATGGCTTGCGGTTTTTCGGAAATGAAAGGATTTATAACGATGGGCACGTTCTCCAGCATGGCCTTAATGACTTCACCGACCAGCAAAATTCCCACTCTCGGATCTATAGAAGAGCTATCCTCCGGCGAATTTTTGACACGGTATATCTTCACGGGTCTATTCATATCTTGAAGTGTCCAACTGGCCACATCCGGTTCGATCAGTAAGCGTTGGAACGAAAGGTTTTCATCGATGTTGACGATAAAACCTAAGGGGCCGAAATAGTCCCCATTCAAAATAACAAAAAGATCCTTTATAGCCTGTCGGCGCGTTTCTGGGGAATCCATTTGCAGCACATGTTCAAACGCCTTCTGAACGGAGTCCGGGACAGTCCTATTAAAATGCGCAAATAAAGCCTGCGGAAGCGCCGCAAATTTTCGCGGCTCCCAAGCGCTTTCCGCTTGGAGAAGCGGACCTAACAGCTGCTGTAGCGCGTGATATTCTTCACGGTTCGATACCGTCGTTCGCAGCGAATATTGAGAAGCCTCAAGAACTTGAACAAATGCCGCAATGGCTGCCGGTGCGCCTGGATGTGTAGGCGGTACATTAAAATTCCGTACTAATTCGCGAGCCATTTTTTCCGGAGGTTCCGTTAAACAGCGAGTGAGAAAAACATTCGAAGGCCTCCATCTTCTCATAAGCGAACCTCTTTGCATATTTAAACTCGACAGAGACTGTTCGATCAGAGTCTTTAAGTCTTTTTTCGCCTTCTCAAAGTCAGCATCCGTAGTAGGAGTAATATTTTTTTCGGCGGCGACGGCAAACATTTTAAGACGCATGGGAGAGCCGGAAGGATTTTCAATGTACCCGCGATACCGTTTAGCGGCAATTCCTAGAAGGATATCTTTAAGACCGTCGTTATCATAGGTTTGCAATTCCTGACTCAGCTTTACCAGCCATTCCAATTGTTTCGTCGATGGAGCGGCGGGGGTTAACGTAAAGTCTTGGTGGTGAAGACCGAGGGTCCAAAGATCCGAAAGCAGTTGCCAAGTATCGTTGGTGATGGTCATTTCGCTCGTGGGATTAAAAATAACGCGAATAAATATTAGTATGAATAACATCGAAAGAATTTGCTGAGGGTTTTCTAAGGTAGCGCTCAGAATGCCAAAGTATTTCACTTTTTCAGAATTGGTTTTAAGGCTGTACGTCGGAGAATGATCCTCAATCGCAAAACGCGCTACGAACGTCTCCCATTGAATATTCTTAGACAATCCCGAGGGGCTTAAAATAAAGACAGCCGAAAGGGCGCGGTTAATAACGGAAAAATAATTGGACAATATGCTGGGATTTGACGCATCGGTTAAAAGCGCCGTCCATTGCAGAACAGTCTGATTCACCTCGAGTTGAAGCGGCGTCATGCGTTGGCCTATCTGCCATTCGCGACGTGGATGTTTCACGAGCTCGGCCACCCCGCGTGATAGGGCGCCCATTGCGAAATCTATATTGCCTCTAAAAAGGGTCATATGCCCAAAAGCGCTTTGCGAGACGAAAAAGTCCAACGCGTTTGAAATTGTAGACGGGCTGACATACACATCAAACGATCGTTGCATGCCCTCGACCCAAACGCGCTGCGTTTCCAGAGGATTAATGGTGATCCAATCGATGCTGTGTTTTTTATCGGAGGCCAGGGGGCCTTCGCTCTCTACAATACCGCCGCGCCAGGCCAAATAATCCCGATTAAGGACGCGGATAAATTCCGGCAGCGCGTTCGGCGCGGTGATGGCCGCCTGAGCCGCGTTCAAGACGGAAACCGGCAGCGGAAATCCAAACTCCGATTCGATCGCTGTGCGTAATTCCGTAAATTGTTCTGGAGACATGGTCCGCGCAATGAGAATCGGCAATAGGAAACGGTCGAGCGCTTGAAATTTTGCTCGGTCATCACCGTGTGCCTGACGATAAATTTCGGCGGTTTCCCGGCCTAAGAGCGAAAAAATTTCGGCTACCTCAGCAGGCACCGCAACCTCGAACAAATGGCGTTCGAGAACTAGGGCCAACTCATGCGACGATGCGGCTTGAAGACATTCGGTGATCAAAGTTTCGATGGCGGGTGCGGGAAGCCAACGCGCGAACATCGTGCGAAGCGCCGCGGCGAGAGACTCGTCATCCGATTCGGAAGGGACTGATTTTTTCTGTACAAACGTCGCATCCCGATGCACGATGCCGATGCGTCCACCTTCATAAAAATGAAATTGAAAGTGATAGAGATCTCCCAGCACATGATTGGATAAATCGGAAAGAAAATGAGGATTTTCTTTTAAGTTTTCGCGCACCGCCTCATTCACACGTTTTAGATATACCGTTACATAATCGGCATCTCGCCATTGTTCAATCGTCGGTGCGGGTATTCCTGCCTCTATCCCGGCGACGATGGCAAAAGTTAAAAAGTAGACACTGCTCTGTGAAAATGTAGCGGCTCGCCCCTCATAGACGGATAGTTCGCGATCGGTCAGCGTCCAGCACAACGTATCGTTGTTCATCGTTCTGGTAGCGTCTAGATAACCAAAAAGATCGCTCAATAAATCGGGCAGTCGATACTGAATATCATCGGTAGGAATTACTCTTTCTGCGAATTCTTTAATCGGCGCAAAATACGCGCTTTCAGGACGTACGACAACGTGGTCAAAATAGGCTAGCGCGCGCGTCCAAGGGATTAGGGGTTCATCCGAAGTATGGGCAAGCTCGGCCGGCCGAGCCATTTGGTATACCGCAGAACTCTGTAAAAGCCGTCGGCGTAGGAAAGCAAACCAAAGTTCATCAATGTCTGAATGATCGAGGGACTGTAAATTTTTTTCATGTCGCGCAACGGTTTGCATGAGAAAACGCAATTGAGTTTGGACGTGAAGAGGCAACTTTCCTTTAATCTTGTTCATCATTTGAATATTTTTATTCAGCAATAAGTTGGTGTGTAGAAATTGATTTTTGACGAAATGGTGCGCAGCGTCTGGAAATTCCAGGACATTGCCAAACGAATCGAGCGCGATGGCCCGATTCCCCGGCACAGAGCTCGGTTGTTCTAGGACTATAAAACGATCGAAGCCGCTATTTTCTTCGGGGATAAAATAGTGTTGCGTACGTAAAGGGTCTACCTGGCACAACTCAAAATCTTTCACAGTTTTTTCAGAATCCACGAACTGAAGTTGCAAACCCGCACGGCTAAGAGTCCGATTTAACTCGGCGATCCATTCATTGAAAAAAATTCCATTCTGCGCGGCGGACGGCTTTTCGGCGCTCCACTCATGCACCGTGGTTGTGATCCGCTGCGGAAAACGTTGGCCTGTGACGGCTTCTACGTGGTCTTCAAAATCCTTGAAAGCGGCCCAATCCATCCGACTCGAACTAAAAAATGGTTTCGCCCAACGGCTCAGCGTTTGCCGGAGCTCTTGACGTTGTTCGAACGTCGTTGTGCGATAACTTAAATGGCAGACGGCTAACGTTTGTTCCAACTGTTCCGGCGTTATAAGGTGGTCGGTCGTCTGAAGAAAAATACGGACCGTTTCGGGATTCCCCGCCGTTAACCATCGTTGGACCACGCCCGGGGTAACGCGCGCCATGACGGGTTCCGGCAAAATGGCGCGTAATTGCTCGACGAGGGCGAGAAGTTCGGCGCTCGCCGCGATGTCAATGTTGATGGTGTGCGGACGAAACCGTTGAAGAATCTCGTGACGGTCTGATGGATCCAGGCGGTTATAGAGTTCCCAAATGGAGGGACCCTTCTTTCTTCGTGATGATGCAATGGACGATGGCGCAGGCTCTTGATCCGTTTCCGTTCCTTCGACGTCACTTTTTTGCGTGCGATTCGTTGAACCGGGTCGTCGCGGAGAAGGCCTCCACGGCTCCTCATGCACACGCTCCAAGGCCCACTCCACATCGCGGCGCCGCAGTACCAGCTCGGTCGGATCATCCCAGCTTTCAACGAGCCGGCGCAGTTGCGTGATTTCATTTTCACGTAAACGTCCCTGTTCTTGTTCGTGGAGAAGCAGCGCCAGATATTCTTCGAAATGGGAGAAGCGCGCCGCGTTCTGCGTCATCTCATCGCGCGAAATAACGGAGAGATCCACATCGCCGGGTTGAAGTTGATCGAGCCGCAAGGGCATCAGCGATTCATCCGTCGGCTGAGCCGCGCCTTCATCCGCAGGCGGGCCGGGACGTCGGCGCACATCGGCGAAGCCGGCCAGCGCCGCGAGTATCTCTGAATTTTTGCGTAAAGCTTCCACTTCCTCAGCATCTAAAGTGCGGGCTTTGACGACGATGAGATAGGAGCTGCGAAAGCGCGACGCGAGTCGATCGCTGCGGGATTGCGACGGCGCGCTGATGCGGGCCATGCCTTGACGGCTTAAGTAAAGTTCGGGATCGGCCTCCGACACGATTTCGAAACCGAAGGCGCGCAACGCCTGCCGCGTGCTGCGGGGTAAATTCGCGTGCGTCATGAGTAACCCATAGCCATCCACTTTAAGCACACGTTGTATTTCTAACAAGAGGTTCGCGACTTGCACGGGATGGTCGAGGCTGCCGATTAAACCGGTGCGCAGACAATCGATCGTGTCATCCCCTTGGTAATGCAATCGGTTGCGAACGTCGCCGATGTGCGACAAAATAGAATGAAAGGGAGCGCCCATTTGCCGCAGCGCCGATTCGCCTTCCCAAAGCATTTCCGGTGCGACATCCGCTTGGATGTAATCCACCCGCGATAAATCAAAATTCCATGTGGGCGCTAATACGGCCAACGCTCGCCCATCCGCCGCGCTCATGGAGCCCAATGAAAGAAAGGTATGAATATCGCTCTCCGCCATGCCCAGTCCCGACGGCCGCGAGGGATAACGCAAAATGCGCAGCCAGCGCGCCAGCATCACTAAATTTTCGTGATAGACGCCCAACTCCGGCAAATGACGCGAAACCAACGGCGCGATTTCACGCCATCCGGAAGGATCGCCCAAAAGCATTCGCCGTTGCGCCAGCGCCATACGGGCGACAAGCACTTGCACGGCGCTGGGAATGCGTTGGCGGTCGACTAACTTCAATTGATGCGCATCGACGAGATGGCGCATTAATTGAATCAACGTTAACATGGCTTCCGGAGTGAGGGGAACGGACATGTGGTCCTGCGGTACCGATTGCTCGAACACGCGAATCGGGCTTAACGGAAATCCGCGCTCAGTCGTGGCCAGGCGTGCAAACCCCATCGCTTGCAAACGCAAAGTAGGATCGGTGCGAAGTTCGTGGGTATTCAATAAAATTTCCAGCGTGCCGGCGGAACGCAGCAAATTGAAAAAAGTCGGCAGGAGCAACGTCTCACGATTAAGTTCGCGCGTCTGTTCATGGTAGGCCTGCTTTAACGTTTCAAAGTCGGAAGGGGTCATGAGACCAAACAAAGGGCTCATCATTTCATGCGAACCCAAAACAATCGTGACGTGTTTTGTTTCATTAACCCAGATAAATTTCCACTCGATCGGATGCCCGAAAGCGCAACGATCGAGGGGTGCAATCGGCTGATAAACCACGTGCAACGTCCAGCCGTGCGCGGCAAGGGCTTGGGCGAGTGATAGTCCCTGCGCGTTAGTGCCGGCGATTTCGCGACGGAACCAAGCGACGTCTTTGCGGGTCGCGTCATCATCAGGCGACGTATGTTCTTCCGTTGAATCGACGGCGCTGTCATCTTGTAGGCGACGTTCCGTATAGGCGCCTGTGAGCCATTCGGGCTGATGGATAGGGACGAGGCGAACCCCGGGAGTCAGCTCTTGCGTGCGCGCCTGAACCTGATGAAAGATATAGTCCGGGTCTTGTTCCAGATGGACTTCTAAGAGGGCGCGTTCGCTGTCGGAGAAAATTGCGTCGTGTGCCGTCTCGCTGTGTAAATCGCCACGGGCATCATGAAGATGGGAATAGGCGTGACGCACGATCTTCCGGATCATCTCCTGAGGATCTTCGCCTAAATCGAGTAACTCTTGAAAACCGGGCCACGAGATAAATAACTCATTTTGCGTTCGATCCCAAAGTTCCAGCGAACGGCGGCGGCCGGCGGTAAATAGCGCGTTTCCGCCTGGAGGGTGAACAAAATAAATCGCCGGCAAGTCGGGGCCGATGCCCATGGTGATAATTTCTTCCCAGGCAATTTCGCGCAGGGTTTGCGGCAAGGGCGACGCGGCGGGATTCACGCGTAATTCGGCGTCCGCGCTTTCTTCCATTGACGAGACTTTCGATTTCGCGAGGCTGGCGTTCAAAGTGACGCGCACTTGTTCCACCAACAGCTTGAACCCGCGCAGCTCGGGTCCCGCGCACAGAAGATACCGGGCTAAAAGGGCGAGCCCATTCGCCGATGCAAAAAGTGGTTTTACGCCAACAGGCGTAGCCTCCGGGCCCGCGATCCAGGCCTGAAGCATATGACCGGCGACCAT
>Ga0206950_1041_pt1 | contig 32238 bp, 35 predicted proteins | sample Alteio_BWOrgHeat_41_FD_152954 | JGI IMG/M metagenome (GOLD analysis project Ga0206950, IMG submission 152954) | Enriched cells from forest soil in Barre Woods Harvard Forest LTER site, Petersham, Massachusetts, United States -... | ecosystem: Environmental > Terrestrial > Soil > Temperate forest >... | reverse complement strand
GAAATTCATATGGGCTTTGTCGTCGATGAATATGGCGTGCTGGAAGGCATCGTGACGGAATTGGATATTCTGGAATCCATCGTCGGCGAATTGGCGGATGAGGAAGACGCCGCGCCCGGCGCGCCCGGCCATGACGGCACCGTCCTGATGGAAGGCGCCGAGGCGGTGGATGAAGTCAAAACGCGTTTGCATTTATCCGATTTGCCGGGGGAAGAAACTTATCACACCCTGGGCGGCGTGGCATTGGGCGCGATCGGCCGCATCCCGCGCGTGGGCGATCATTTCGAACACGGCGGCTGGCGTTTTGAAGTCACCGAAATGCACGGCCGCCGGGTGGAAAAACTTTTGGCGCAAAAGCTGGCCGTTAAAACGTGATGTTGGTTCAAAAATCCAATAAATATACTTTCGCGCGCCAAAAACTTTGTTAAGCTAACGTCATGACAAAAAAATCCTACAAAATCGCCGTCGCGGGCGCGACGGGCAATGTCGGGCGCGAAGTCCTGCAAATTCTGGCGGAGCGGCAGTTTCCGGCATCTGAGGTCGTGGCGCTGGCCTCGGCCCGCAGCGCGGGCGGCGAGGTTTCGTTCGGCGAGGATCATGTTTTGAAAATCCACGACCTGGCGAAATACGATTTCACCGACACGCATTTTGTTTTCGCGGCCGTTGAAACCGAACACGTCAAGGCGCTCGTGCCGCGCGCGGCGGCGGCTGGCGCGGTGGTGATTGATAAATCATCGGCCTTCCGCATGGATCCAGATGTGCCGCTGGTGGTGCCGGAGGTGAATCCGGAGGCGCTGCGCGGGTTTGATAAAAAACGTGTCGTGGCAACGCCGAACTGTTCGACCATTCAAATGGTATTGGCGCTGAAACCCCTGCATGACGCCGCGACCATCAAACGCGTGGTCGTTTCCACCTACCAATCCGTTTCCGGCGCGGGCAAGGACGCGATGGATGAACTGTTCCGCCAGACGCGCGCGATTTTCGTCAACGATCCGGTGGAGCAGGAAATTTTCACCAAACAAATCGCATTCAACTGCATCCCGCAAATCGACGCTTTTATGGACAGCGGCGATACCAAGGAAGAATGGAAAATGGTGGCCGAGACGAAAAAGATCATGGATCCGAAAATCAAGGTCACCGCCACCTGCGTGCGCGTGCCGGTCTTTATCGGCCACAGCGAAGCCATCTGGGTGGAATTCGAAAACGATATGGACGAACGCGACGCGCGTAAATTGCTGCAAAAAGCGCCCGGTGTGGCCGTCGTTGACCTGCGCGAGCCCGGCGGTTATGTGACGCCGGTTGAATGCGCGGGCGAGGATAAAGTGTTTATCTCCCGCATCCGCCAGGATCCCACAGTGGATAACGGCATTTCATTCTGGTGCGTCGGCGACAACCTGCGCAAGGGCGCGGCGTTGAACGCCGTGCAAATCGCGGAGACAATGGCGAAGATGAAGTTGGTATGACGGTTGCCGTCAACCACACACCGCAAACCGTTCGGATTGTTCCCTTTGATTGGGCATATCATGATAATCTGATTGCCTTGGTCACGGCCATACAGCGCCAGGAATTCGGCTTGCCCATCACGGCAGAGGATCAGCCTGATCTACTAAATCCCGCGCAATTTTTTCGCCAAGAGGGCAAAGGCGAATTCTGGCTTGCCATTAATGATGCCCAGGTTGTCGGCTGTAGCGGATTGATTGATTGCGGCAACCAAACTGCCGCGCTGCGCAAGATGTTCGTCCATGCCGATTGGCGCGGCGGGCCGCACGGCATTGCCCAATCGCTTTTGGATATCAGCCTTGCCTATGCCCGCGAGCACGGATTTCATCAGATTATATTGGGAACCACGGATAAATTTATCGCCGCGCACCGGTTTTACGAACGCAATGGTTTCCACTTAATCGCGCCGGATCAATTGCCCCCTGCTTTTCCCCGCATGGCGGTGGATACGCGTTTTTATGCGCTGGAATTATAAAAGATAAATATTTCTTCACAAAATAAATCCGAATTCATTTGAAAATTTATGTGACTTGCCTGATCCTATAATGACCGGCTTTTGAAAGGAGCTTTTGATGTCTAACTTTTTCTCGCGCTTTGGCGTTTTTGCTTTGGCTTTAATCATTTTGACCAGCGCGGCCACGGCGGCGCGCGCGGATTGGGACGATCACCGCCACTTTCACGCCGATCATCCCGGCTGGCACCGCGCGCACCGGGGGCCGGATGTTTATTTCGGCATGGGCCCCGGCCTGATCGTTGCACCCGTCTGGGCGCCCGCGCCGGTGACGGTTTATCAGGAACCCGCATCCGTCACGATGACCTGCGCCAGCGGCCAGACCATTACCGTGACAGGCACCGGTTCATTCCCGCATCTGCTGAACCGCGCGAACCATATCTGCGCAACGCGTTATCCCGCCTATGCGCCCGTGGTCGTTGAAGGCGCACCAGCAGGCAGCAGCTATTGCCGCGAATATCAAAGCACCATCAACGTCGGCGGCGCGGCGCAAAGAACCTATGGCACAGCCTGCATGCAACCCGGCGGCGTGTGGCAGATTAGGAATTAATTTAATTTCCTATTCCGGTATAATGGCGTGATGAAGAACTTTCTTTTTCACGCCATTATTTTATCCACCATCCTTGGCACGGTGGCGCTGGGCGTTTGGCAGTTGCAGCGGCGGGAGTGGAAGCATGAAACCATAGCCCGTCTTGAAAAAAGTTACCGGGAAGAATTGAAAGATTTACCGCCATTGGCGCAGGTTTCCGGGAACGAATTGGACTACACGCATAAAATGATCATCCTGGCGGATTGCCAGGGATCCAGTTTTTCTTTGCAGCCCGGAAAATTTCTGAATGATAAAGCCGGGAATTATTTATTTTGTAACGCAACGACATTCGATCATAGTCATCTGCTGATCCTCGTCGGCTGGGTGGCGCAGGATTTTGATTTAAAAAAGGCGGAAGAAGAGATTGACGTGGGTTTTTCGTTTTCCGGTCCCGCCTTATTCATGCCTTTTTCTCCCGCGCCCTGGTGGTTGCCATCCGCGACGCGGAAGCGGCAGATCATGTGGCCAGCCCGGCCCGCTTCGCCTTCCTATCCGGTTTATGCCATTCTGGATGATGATAACGGCAGACCGATGCCGACCACGCCCAAAAACGTAAAGGGCTTTCACGGCACGGTTATCACAATCGGAAAAAAACCCGAACTATCCGACGACCACCTGCAATACGCCCTCACCTGGTTTACCCTTGCGGCGGTGCTGTCGGGTTACTACATTTACTATCAATGGAAAAACCGCCCAATCAAAATCCTGTGAAAAATTCGCTGCAAGGCCAATTGCTGATTGCCATGCCCGGCATGCCGGATAAGCGTTTTGCGGGCACGGTTAGTCTGGTGTGCTATCATAACGCTGAAGGCGCGATGGCGCTGGTATTGAACCGTTTGGTCGGCACGCTGAATATCAATCAGGTTCTGGATAATCTGAAATCCGACATCAATCTGCCCGAAGAATTATTGCGCGTGCATCTGGGCGGGCCGGTGGCACCGCAGCGGGGATTTATTCTGCACGGTTCGGAACTGCGCCATACGGACAGCCACCATGTGACGCCCGAAGTTTCCATCAGCGCGACATCGGATGCCCTGATGGAACTGATGTGGCATGAAGGGACGATCCCCTGGCGTTTTACCCTCGGCTGCGCGAGTTGGACGGCGGGGCAACTGGAACATGAAATGCGCGAAGGCGTGTGGCTATCCGGCCCGGCGGCGCGTGATCTGGTCTTTCACAAAGAATTACCGACGATGTGGAGCAACGCTTTGCGCGGCATCGGCATCGCCCATCCGGAAATGCTGGTGGCGGAGAATGGGCATGCTTAGGGTGGGGTTAGGAGTTATAGGAACTAGGAGTTTAGGAAATTAAGTTCCTAATTCCTATAACTCCTAAAATCCTAGTTCCTAATTACCAATTCGCTGCATCCGATGCAGGACGTTCCGCAGGGGCGGATTCCTCGCGGCGTGACGGGACTTGGTAAGCCACGGCGCAATGATAATCGCAGTAGGACATACCCTCTGCCCGTGCGCCGCCGCAGAAATGGAATTCGCGGGTGCGCGGATCGCCCAAAGGCCATTTGCACTGTTTTTCCGATAATTCTTCCAGGGAAACCGCGGTTGCGGAGCGTTCCACCGGCTCAATATAACGCGGGCGGATTTGCGCGCGCGGCGGACGCGGTGAGGAAACACGTGAAACCAAACGCATGCCGCCCGATGATTTGCCGCCACCCTTGCGCGATGCGCGGCCGGAGAGGCCGAGACGGTGCGCTTTACCAATGACTGCGTTGCGGGTGGTGCCGCCGAGTTCGGCGGCGATACGGCTGGCGGATAATCCGGCGGTCCATAATTCACGTAATTGATTTTCGCGCTCCGGCGTCCAGGTCATGAACCAAATCCCTTCTAAAGTTCTTCTATAGGTCTTTCATCAAACCGAAATTGCATTTGTGTTTTTGACACAACATCTTTGGTCTGATCATCATCACTCCACAACATGTAGCCGATTCCAGAATCACTCGAAAGGGGGAGTATGAAAAAATTTTCATGTTGACATTTAGCGACAAGCGATGAGCAAAAAGGGATAAGGGAAGAGAAATTTTTTGCTTATCGCTTGTCCCTTTGTCATTTTTCATTCCTCGCTTATCACTTTTTTCTTTTTACTTGCATGGTGGATGGGATAGGATGGCCCCATAACTCATTTGAACATCACTATGAACGATTTGAACACTGAAGCAGCTGTTCTGGAACCCCAAACAGGCGCCCGCGCTTTGCAGGAAAGGCTGCAGGCCCTGAATAGTGTTGGCATGACGTTGCCGGCTGCGCGCGCAGCAGATGCGCTTCGGCAACGCTCCCCAATCCAGCGTTTTTTTGAAGGCATTCTGACCAAGTTTCATCATCAAATCGGCCGCGCCGTGATTACGCCTCGCGAAGAATCCAGGAGAAATCTGGAAGCTTTGGAAGCCCAGCAAGGGCTTTGGGAAGAACTCGCCGATATGGCCACCGCCGTTGAAGCACAGTTGGCAGAAAACCGGCTGGCCGTCCAAAAACTGGAAAGTCAGCAACAGGGGCTTGATGCCGATATTGCGGCAAAACAAGAAAGCCTGAAGGCGCTGGAAAGCGATGCCCAATTCACGGATCTGATGCAAAAAATCCTGACAGATCCGGCCTTGGCCACCGTTTTTAAGAAGGAAAATATCACAACAATCCTCCAAGATGCGGTCAATGCCGCGAAGGAAGCGGAGCGTCTGACCCAGGAAATCTCCGACTTGCGCGAAACCTTGGGTGATCTGGAAAATGATAACAAACTGGTTGCGATCCGCACCGCAGCGACGGAGCAGCGTGCGCGCAAAAACCGGCTATTGGCGGTCGAGAGCAAGCAGGAAGTTTCAGCATCTGCTGAAACACTTGCCGATAGAATATTGAATCATAGTTTTGCTGATTACCCGCAAGGGTTTCTGCAGGAAATGGGAACAACCCTGCGCGGCAATGAAACTCTGCGCCGGACCTTTGCGGTAAAACTGGCGCAACGCTACTATGAATCCCCTCCAGCACCGTTTTATGTCATGCTTGGTGAGGCCGGCGTTGACCTGGATTTTGCGCTAGATGATAAGGCGGAAAGCACACTCATTTACAGAATGGCGGAAAATTGTGCGCCAAATAAAGCTGAAGCCATTCTGCCCTATATTGATGTGGCGGGCCCTAGCGCAGCCGCGGCTTTAGGCCTTCTTTTCACAAAACAAGGCGTTGCGGAAGCATTCACTCTCGGTCAGTCGTTAATCAACGCAGGCGCGCTGGTGACCGCGGAAGATATCGTGTCTTTATGCACTTTTTCCGAAAATCCGGATCAAAATAAACAAAAAATGCTGCGTCCCTATGATCTGGCAGTGGCCGCATTAGAACAAAATAAAGTGACCGGTCTAACCCCCCAGATTTTATCGGAGAGTTTGATAAAATTATCAAAAGCTTGTGCTGCTGATAACTTTACCATAGGCCGACAAGGCCAGACTGAATGGTCGCGGGCCCCCTGGATTAAGCGAGGCTCCGCAGCCGCTTTGATGGAGGCAATTATCGAACATCCCAAAACCGATGTGGATTGGGTGGATGATAAAGATAAGCGCGCGATTGATTATTTTTGTCGCGCAACGCAAAACTGGACTTTACCAATTACGACCCCTGTTGTTGATAAGCTGCTGGGGAGATCCAAATTGTCAAATGATTACTTGGTAAATAACATAAGAACGGGGAGTCTTTTAAGAAATTATTTGTTTGAGAAACTCAGTATCTCCGAAAAAATGAAAAAGGAAAGAGAGCAAGAGGCTGTCAATACCCTTGATGCTTTACGCGGGCTAGGCCCCAATCCTCCTTAGGCTGGAAATTGTAAAAGCGTCTCAAACGGCACCTTGATTAAATCGCGTCCGCCGAGGCCGGTCAGTTCAATAAACGTGATCGCCGCGCGCACGTCACCGCCCAATCTTTCGAGCAAATGACATGCGGCGGCCAGCGTGCCGCCGGTGGCGAGCAAATCATCCACGACAACAATGCGCACGCCGGGCGGGAAAATTCCCGCCTGCGCTTCGAGCGTGTCGGTGCCGTATTCCAGTGAATAGGAATGTTCGATGACATCGCCCGGCAGCTTGCCTTTTTTGCGCACCATCACCGCGCCGCAGTTGAAATGCAGCGCCAGCGCGCCCGCGAACAAAAACCCGCGCGCGTCTATACCGGCGATGTATTCGGGCTGATATTTGGCGGCTTTCTGCGCCATTTGGGCCACCGCCTCACGCCAGGCGGCGGCATCGGCCAGCACGCTGGCAAGGTCGTAAAACAGAATTCCCGGTTTGGGAAAATCCGGAATGGTGCGAACGGTTTTGGCGAGGTCAATGGTCATGCGGAGAGGATAATAGGAACTAGGAGTTATAGGAACTAGGAGTTTAGATATTTTTCTGGTTCCTAAACTCCTGCGCCCCGCATAACCCATCACGGCGACGCTGGCGGTTCTTGGGGCGGCGGCGTTTCTTCCTGCTTTTGCGCAAAAAACTGCTGGCCGATTTTCTGATGCACCGGCAGCGCGATTTCCATCGCCACTTTGCCGAGGCCGTGGCCGATGACGTTCAAATCATCCTCGGTCAGCAAAATGGCGTATTGTTTCGGCTGTGGATTAAGCATCGCTCGCCCCTTGAAACACGTCGGTCGTTTTCAGGTAGTCATAACAACCCGAAAGCGTGAGTGGTTGTTGGGCCGATGCGGCGAAGGGGAATTGAAAAATGGGCGTGCCGCATGCTTCGCGGTTGGCCTGGCTGACGAAACTGTTCACGCTGATGGTCTGGATTTTGGATAATTTATCCCAGGCGATATCAAAAATCGCGTGATAGGTGGCGGCCAGGTCGGGGCCGGATGGAATGGATTTGCTGAGTGCCATGTGATGCTCCTTATGCGTTGGCGATGGTGGTGACGGTGCCGGATGAGCCGCGGTATTTCAGCGCGCCGCCCGAGACATATAAAATCCCGCCGCCGGATGGATTGGCGGTTGGGTCCGTGGTTGCGTTGCCGATGGAAATCACGCCCGAACCGCTGCCCAATCCCGCGCCGCCGGAGAGGCCGAGATTGGCCGTTGCACCGAGCAACAAACCATAAGAGCTGGTCAGCGTGGCGTTCGTTCCGGCGATCGGCGCGCCCGGAATGTAAACGGCGGCGGCGCTGGTATAGGTTGTCGCGCTGCTGGCGGCAAAGGTAGGCGTGCCGAAATTCACCGCCACGTTCAGCGCGACCGTGCCGGAGCTGGTCTGGTCCGTGAAGGTTGCGGCCTGGCAGTTCAGGACACATCCGTTCGACGTCCAGGCCGAAATCGACGTGCTGCCCATAATGGTGACGCGCGCGTTTTGGTTCGAGACGCCGCCGCCAAAGACCGCGGAAGCCCCCAGATAGTTTGCGGCTGGAGAATAGATCGCCCATTTATTCGTCAGCGTCGCATTTGTCCCCGCCGTCGGCACGCCCGCAACATACATGGTCGTATAGGCGGAATAGGTCGTCGCGGAGGAAGAAGCCACGGTCGGGACGGCAATCGCATGGATCGCTTGTAGCGTAACCGTGCCGCTGGATGAGGAATCCGTATAGGTCGCCGCATCCGCGCGTAATCCGATACCGTTGGTCGTCCAGGAAGCAGCAGTGTTATTCCCCGCCACATGAATTTTCGCCGACGGCGAGGTGCCGATGCCCAATAATCCTGTCGAGCCGGTCGAAATCTGGAAAGTCGGCGTAGCGCCTAGGGTGGATTCCACGATCAGCGCATTCGATGATGATGTCGTAACGCGGAAATTCCCGATGGTTTGCAAAGCCGTTGCGGTCTGGCCGAAAGTGACATTGGTGCCCGCCGTCGGCGATGTGACCGTCATGCCGATGGGAATGGAATAAGTCACCGCGCTGCTGGCATTCACCTGGCCGCCGTTGATCACATGGTTGGAAAACGTCGTGACCGCGCCCGATGACGAGGTATCCGTATAGGCGGCGGAAGCATCGATCCGCAAACCGATGCCGCTGGTCGTCCATGCGGCGGCGGAAAAACTTCCGCCCGCGTGAATCCGCGCCGCCGGCGTTGCCGTGCCGATGCCCAGAAAATGTTTCGTGCCGTCCCAGAAAAGATTGGCGTTATCCTGGGTGTGAACGCCGGATGCGCCCGCAAAAACAATACTGCCTTGCGTTAAAACCGTGCCGCTGCCCGTGCCGCCATTCGCGACGCCGAGTGTGCCCGCCAGTGTGAGAGTGCCCGCAGCGGTGATGGGCCCGCCCGATGCCGTGAGTCCCGTCGTGCCGCCTGAGAAGCTGACACTCGTGACGGTGCCGCCGCTATTGACGGAGGTGCCGACGCCTAGAGTTCTGTTCATTATTCAAGCTCCGAGATGTAAAGGGTGCCGTTGGTGCCGTTCGAAATCGCGGCGATATAAGTGTCGCCCTTGAGCGCCAGCGTGGTGTAAAAACCGGCGGGCAGAAAATGATCGGACGTTGTCGCGGTCACAGTATTACTGCCGGTTTTGACGAAGCAATCCTTGGTCGCATAAACCGCAATTGCAAGGCGGTTGGAAACAAAGGCATTCGTCTGGCGCGCCGAGGTGCCGGTAAAAGCAATCTGCTGCGCATTGCCGGGACTGAGGCGGAAAAGGTCAATCGGATGACCGCTGCCGTCCAGGGGAAGTAGGTTAATCGTCATAAGGACTCCTGAGGTTGATATGAAAATGAAGCGGGCAACAAAAAACGCCCGCGCAAGGGAATGCGCGAGCGCTCATGGAGCCCAGGGAACGTTGAACATAACAAAACGCCCGGTTTCCGTCGTCGTACGGACGGATTCCGGGCGCTGTTGATTATGAATATACTCCTGTATAGGAATTTTGTCAAGAACTATTTTAGCGGCAAACGATGAGGTAGAAGCGATGTGTTTTTAAATCCCTTATCCCTTTTGCCACTCTTGCCTCCTCCCTCATCCCTCGTCACTGCCAGAATCATCCGCTACACTCGCCGCATCATGATAGTCATCATCGGCATCGTTGTTTTATTTGTCATGGTCTTTGGCGGCTATGTCATCGCGGGCGGAAAGCTGGAGCCCGTACTGGAGGCCGCGCCGCATGAGATGATCACCATCGGCGGCGCGGGCATCGCGGCCTTCCTGATTTCCAATTCCATGGCGACGATTAAGGGCATGGGCGGTGCATTCGGCGGCCTGTTCAAGGGCCCATCGTGGAAGAAAAAAGATTATATGGATGTTTTGACGCTGCTGTATCTGCTCACCAAAACCATGAAGACCAAGGGGATCATCGCGCTGGAATCCCATATCGAAAACCCCAAGGAAAGCAATATTTTCAGCCAGTTTCCGAACATCCTGCACGACCATTTCGCCGCCGATCTGATCTGCGACACGCTGCGCATGATGACGATGAACATGGACGATCCGCACCAGATCGAAAACCACATCGACAAGCAAATTGAAAAACACCACCACGAAGCATTGGGGCCTTCACACGCGATGCAAAGCCTGGCGGACGGCTTGCCCGCGCTGGGGATCGTCGCCGCGGTTTTGGGCGTGATTAAAACCATGGGCTCGATCGACCAGCCGCCGCCCGTGCTGGGCGCGATGATCGGCGGCGCGCTGGTGGGAACGTTCCTCGGGGTTTTCTTGGCTTACGGCCTTGTCGGGCCGATGTCGGCGCAAATGGCGATCGTATCCAACGCCAACGCCACGATGTATCACATTATCCGTGATGTTTTGGTTTCCTACCTCCACGGCAACGCGGTGCAGGTCGCTGTCGAAATGGGCCGGGCTGGAATTCCATCTGAATTCCAGCCGACCTTCGCCGAGGTCGAGGAAGCCACCAACAACGCGAAAGTCGAAGGCTAAGCCGCCATTTTCGGCCGGTCTATGGGTTGGTCTGATGGCGGTTTCGTTTCACGATCGACGATAATCAAGTCCAGCACCTTGGCCGCGCCGAAATTCACCACAGCCAGGCCGACAAACAAAACCGGATTTGACACCCGGACAAAACGGGTTGTTTTAATCATAAAAGCCAGAAAATTCGCAATGCCGTTGATAAGGCTGGCCTTGGCAACCTTGCGGGTAAAGTTCGGCAGGTCCTTCATACGCCTGGAAAACTCCGCCTTAGTCAAATGTTTAACCACTAAACGTTGAATTATGAGCATGACTGACCTCCCCCCAAATCGGGCTGCGGCACATCGGATTATCATAGATTGAACAATTTCATCCTATCACGGAATTGCATGATAAACAACGCAATATTGATCTTGCCGTGAGCGGCAAGCTAGGCCATAAAATGCGGGGATCATGACCAGCCCAACAGAAAAAATCCTTATCCTCGATTTCGGTTCGCAAGTTACGCAATTGATTGCCCGCCGCGTGCGCGAAGCCAACGTCTATTCCGAAATACATCCCTTTGACATGCCGGCCGAGGCGATTGAAGCCTTCGCGCCGAAGGCGATTATTTTATCCGGCGGTCCGGCATCGGTGACGGATCCCCTATCCCCGCGCGCGCCGGAAATCGTTTTTAAATTGGGCGTGCCGGTTTTGGGAATTTGTTACGGCCAGCAAACCATGTGCGAACAATTAGGCGGCAAGGTTGTGCCGGGTCATGTACGCGAATTTGGCCGCGCTGATGTGACGATCAACGTCAAGCATCCTTTGCTGACCGATATCGGCGCGCTGGGCGGCACGATGAAAGTCTGGATGAGTCACGGCGATCACGTCGGCACCTTACCCGATGGTTTTCAGATTATCGGCACTTCCGAAGGCGCGCCCTATGCCATCATTGTGGATGACGCGCGGCGTTTTTACGGCGTGCAATTCCATCCCGAAGTCGCGCACACGCCGCAAGGCGCGCAATTGTTGTCGAATTTCATTCACTTGATCGCAGGCTGCGGGCGCGGCTGGAGCATGGCGAATTACAAGGACCGGGCCGTTGCCGATATCCGCGCCAAAGTCGGCAAAAGCCAGGTGATCTGCGGCCTATCCGGCGGCGTCGACAGCGCCGTGGCGGCAGTATTGATCCATGAAGCAATTGGCGACCAGCTCACTTGCATTTTCGTTGATACGGGCCTGCTGCGCGCGGGCGAAGGTGAACAGGTCGAAAAATTATTCCGCCAGCATTACCATATTAAATTAAAAGTCGTGAACGCATCCGAAGAATTTTTGCGCAAATTGTCGGGCGTCAGCGATCCTGAAACCAAACGAAAAATCATCGGCGCGACCTTTATCGATGTCTTTGACAAAGCCGCGAGCGAGGTCGGCGGCGCGGAATTTTTGGCGCAAGGAACGCTTTATCCTGACGTAATTGAAAGCGTGTCTTTTTCCGGCGGCCCGTCGGTGACGATTAAATCGCATCACAACGTCGGCGGGTTGCCGGAGAAATTGAATTTCAAATTGATCGAACCGCTGCGCGAATTATTCAAGGATGAGGTGCGCGCGCTGGGCCGCGAACTGGGCCTGCCGGATGTTTTCATCGAACGCCACCCCTTCCCCGGCCCCGGTCTGGCGATCCGCATTCCAGGTGAAATTACGCCGGAAAAACTGGAACTGCTGCGCGCGGCGGATGTGATTTACCTGGACGAAATCCGTGGGGCCGGTTTGTATAACGATATCTGGCAAGCCTTTGCCGTACTCACCCCCGTGCGCGCCGTGGGCGTGATGGGCGATGAACGTTCGTATGATTATGTGTGCGCGCTGCGCGCTGTGACTTCAACAGACGGCATGACGGCGGATTACTATCCCTTCACCCACGAATTTCTTGGCCGCGTCGCCACGCGCATTTGCAACGAAGTCCGCGGCATCGGCCGTGTGGTTTATGACATCACGTCCAAACCACCCGGGACAATTGAGTGGGAATAGCGACAAGGAAAAAGGAAAAAGCAAAGAGGAATTAAAATTTCCCTCGTTCTTTCTTCCTCATCCCTTCTCTCTAAATTTAACTTCCTTCGCGCCGTTATCGACGTTGTGCCATAGAACACGGTGAACAATAAAAACACCCAGGGCGCAGCCGATAATCCCGCCGCCGATCGCGCCCATGATCCCGATCAGGAAATGTCCCGTAATCGCACCGAGGACAAGGGCGAGAAAACCCACCATCACCATGATTTCATAAAGGTCTTTTTCCTTGGGCGTATAGGCCTTGCGGATATGATAAGTCGCCATCGCAAATCCTTTGTTGATTGAAATTTATTGTAGGATTCTCGGGATAAATTTTCGCCCCGGAAATAGCGGCCGGCGCGTTTATGGGATCTTTGCAATCTATTAAACTTTCTTAATTTTCTGCGGTTTTGGCTGTAGCATTGGGGTCACAGTCCGGCGGAATGTGGGTAAAAATGTGCAAAAATAATGCGTTTTTAACCCTACCCCCCTCGCGTTTTTCGCGGCTTGCCTTATTGTGATCGTTCGGTTGCAAGACCGTGTTCGAACACAAATAACCTTTCTAACCCATGGGGATTACGATGAACAAAATCGCTCGTTCCGTTGCAGCTGCTCTGGCGCTGGTAATGGTTGCTGGCATGCTCAGCGCTTGCGCGGACCTTGAGTCTCGCAAATCTGCTTCTGACGCTCAGCGTCAAGCAGACCAAGCTGCGTCTGATGCACAGTCTGCCAACTACAAAGCAGGTCAAGCATCTCACAAATAAGCTTTACGCTTAATTGACGAAAAGCCCCGCCCCAAGGAAATTTGGTGGCGGGGTTTTTTGTTTCCTAAACTCCTAGTTCCTATAACTCCTAATTTCTTGCTTCTTCCCCCCCTCTTCCTTATATTCCCCCCATGAACTGGATTACCAATTTTGTGCGCCCGAAAATTCAGGCGCTGCGCGAAAAACAAGCCGCGAAAAAAGAAGTTCCCGATCATCTTTGGTCGCGCTGTCCTTCGTGCGGCGCGATGCTGCATCACCGGGAATTACAGCAGCACCACCAGGTTTGCCACCATTGCGGTTTTCATATGCGCTTGTCGGCGCGCGACCGTTTGGCTTTGCTGTTCGACGATCAGCGCTTCGAAGTCATCCCCCTGCCCCGCGTGGTTGAAGATCCGCTGCGTTTTAAAGACCGCAAAAAATATAGCGACCGCCTGCGCGAAAACCGTCAAAAAACCAAAGCCATTGATGGCATTTTAGTCGGCGCCGGCACCATCGGCGGACGCGTTGCGGTGATCGCGGCGTTTGAATTTGATTTTATGGGCGGCTCCATGGGCATGGCCGTCGGCGAAGGCCTGGTCGTGGCAGCGCAGGAAGCCGTGCGGCGTAAAGGCGCATTTATTGCCATTCCGTCATCCGGCGGCGCGCGCATGCAGGAGGGGATTCTATCCCTGATGCAAATGCCGCGTTCAACGATTGCGGTGGAGCAAGTAAAGAATGCCGCCCTGCCCTATATTGTTGTCTTAACGGATCCGACCACCGGCGGCGTGACGGCGAGCTTTGCGATGCTGGGTGATATTCATATTGCCGAACCCGGCGCGGTGATCGGTTTTGCCGGCCAGCGCGTGATCGAAGAAACCATCCGCGCGCGTTTGCCCGAAGGTTTTCAACGCAGCGAATATCTACGCGATCACGGCATGGTCGACATGGTTGTGCCGCGCAAAGAACTGAAAGATATGCTGGCGCGGATCTTGGGCCTGCTGATGAAGCGGCATGAACCGCTGAGCATCGCGCCGCCGAGTGGTGAGGTTTTGAGTTTCGTGCGGCGATAAATGTCATCCCGGCCAAGCCGCGCAGCGGCGCGAGAGCCGGGATCCCATGAAGAATAAGAACGAACCGCCGGGAGATCCCGGATAGCAGCTGCGCTAAGTGCTTTGCACTAAGCTCCGCTAGCTTCCGGGATGACACAAAAAAACGGGCGCCCGAAGGCGCCCGTTCTCTTATTAGCTACTTCTAAGATTAGAAGTTAACTGTCGTACCCAACGTGAACACTGTGGCGTTGTTGTTGCCTGACAGGTTCGCTGCTGAATTCGCAGTTTCATATTTGTGGAATTGCAAAGTCGTTTCCAGATCTACACCGGGAGCAACTTTGTAACCGCCGCCAACAACCCAACGCTTCAACTTGTCCGTAGACGTGAAGGTTGACGTCGTTGTGTGAATAACGTCGGTTGAGTTCTGGTAGTACGTTACGCCAGCATGGTATGGACCGAAGTCATAACCAACACCTGCGTTCCAGATTTTGCTTTCGCCGTCAGCGTTCAGCGCACCGGAATGGAAAGACTGGCCGTTGTTATCCCACAGATAACCACCACCAACTGTCCAACCCAGGTAGCTCAACTGTGCGCCAGCGATCCAAGACTGCTCGTCTTTGAATTGCGAGTTTGGAACAGTTGGAGCATTGGCTGCAACGTTGTTTTCAGACTCTGCATGACCGTAGCCGCCGCTGATTTTCACGCCAACGCCAGACCAAGAAGTGTCATAACCACCTGCAACTTCGAGGCGCTCGTTTTGTGCACCGGTAAAGTTGTTTGCAACAAAACCGCCAGTTGCGGATTTGGTGCCGTCACCCGTACGGTTAGCAGAAGGCGTGTAAGACGCGCCCAATTGGAAACCGTTGAAACGTGGTGTGTAGTATACAACTTTGTCAGACAGAAGGCCTGAGCTGCTACCGCTCTTGTAGAAAGGCGTGAAGCCAACCGTTGCGTAGTTACCCGCACCGACCACATTCGTGGTTGCGCCGGTAGAAGCAGCAGTAGCAGTCGTAACGTTCACCAGGTTGAAATCAGGGTCGATAGAATCGAACTCATCATTCACCGCAGGTGCACCCATGCTCATGTAGTACAGAGGTGAGTAGTTTTGACCCAATTCGAAACGGCCCCAGTTGCCTGAGAAGTATCCGTAATCTTGACGAATTTGCGTCGTTGGCGTGCCGCCCACACCAGCCGTACCGGCTGCTGTGCTTACTGGCAACATGAAGACGCCTTTGTAACCAACCGTCAGGCCGTTATCAAAAGTCTTTTCCGCAGTGAGGTTGATTTCACCGTATTGGAAAATGTCGCTTTTTTGAACGTTTTGACCAGGTTCGCCAGCGCTGTCTTTTTGCCAGCCGTAAGCACCCTGAACGCTGTAGTAGCCGCCGAGGCCCAATTTCAGGCCGTTATTAGCTTCATCTGCGGCCATTGCGCCAGCTGCGAAAGCAGTGACGGCCAGGGTGGCAGCGGAAGCGAGGAGCAATTTTTTCATTGCATGTTCTCCACTTGAGGTTGAATAACCCGGTACAAAGGTTGTTCTGTCTATCTGTTCGAACACATGCCCATAATGGGCGGCAGATAAACATGGCAACGCCCGGTATCCGAGACTTGCCCCCCCAAAATGTTCTTATTCACGGCTTTGGTCAACGGCAAACGGGGCTTTGGCGCATCAAAGCACAGGCATGTGGCAATAAAGGCACAAAATGGCGGCCATGCCGGGTTGGAATTTAGTTGCTATATATGTTTGTTCTGTAAACTATAATTCTGATTCCTGGTATTGAAGTCCGACCTCCCCCACTAGATTTAGGCCGAGCCGGGCAGGGGCTTTGATCGTGGCGAAATTGTGACTATAGTGTGCGTCCTTTTCCACCCCCCGCTTTTGGACCCCATGATGCGTTTTCTATCCGCTGTTTTTGCTTTGGTTTTCATACTTTCGGCCTGTTCGGGCGAATCAAAGGTGGAAAAGTCCTATCCCAGTGAGGAGCAGAGCGGCAGCCGCTTCAATAAAGGCGAAAGCATTTTCGGCGATGACGGCCTGAGCCTGTTCGGCGGGAAAAAGAAAAAACAGCAGCAAGGGAGCGGCATCGGCGTCAACGCCTACCTATGGCGCGCGGCGCTGGATACGGTGTCTTTTATGCCTATACAAAACGCCGATCCCTTTGGCGGCGTTATCCTGACCGACTGGCACAGCCCCGGCAATGTCACGGATGAACGGCTGAAAGCCAATATTGTCATCCTGGACCAGCAACTCCGCGCCGATAGCGTGCGCGTCAGCCTCTTTCGCCAGACCAAGGATGGTCAGGGGCATTGGCAAGACGCCACCGTGCCCGAAGGCGCCGCCCGCAAGATGGAAGACACCATCCTAACCCGCGCGCGGCAGCTGAAGGTGACGCAGGAACAGGCGCCTTAATCCCTTTTAAGGCTGGAGAAGCTGATCGCGGATAACTTTTACCTGGGTAAAGGGGAGGCCCAAATCCTCTGCAATTTCATCTAGCGTTTCATAGCGCGGCGAGTCTTCGCCAGGAAGAAGATGATAATGTAAAACTGCCCCGGCTACGATGGCTTTGTCTATTTCTGCGCTTTGCCCGTTTATTTTGCCACGTACCGTTTCCCGCGCTTTCAAAAAGTGAAGGATGATCGCATTATAATTTTCCAGGGTTCGCGGCTTTTCTCTTTTAGCCATGATTATCTCCTTAATGTTTCATCGTAATTTACCCTCATCCGCCCGCAAAAGTCAAATTTTTCTAAGCATTTCTTAGAGCATTAATCCCCCAGAGATGGCCATGATTTGCTTGCTTCCTGCGCTTATTTGTTTTTTACTGCGGGCATGACCGACCGTTACAACATCAAAGCCGCCGAGCAAAAATGGCAAGCCCGCTGGGACGAGCGCAAAATTTTCGAAACCCCGCGCGAGCCCGTGCCGGGCAAGCAAAAATATTACGTCCTGGAAATGTTTCCCTATCCGTCAGGTAAAATCCACATGGGTCATGTGCGGAACTATACCCTGGGCGATGTCATCGCGCGCTGGCGCAGGGCGCAGGGGTATAGCGTGCTGCATCCCATGGGCTGGGATGCTTTCGGTTTGCCCGCCGAAAATGCCGCGATTGAAAACAAACAGCATCCGGCGAAATGGACGCACGAGAATATCGCGCACATGAAAAAGCAATTACAGTCCATGGGCCTGGCGCTCGATTGGGCGCGTGAAGTCGCAACGTGTGATGCGGATTATTACCGCCATGAGCAAAAAATGTTTTTGGATTTTCTGAAAGCGGGGCTGGCATACCGCAAAGAAAGCTGGGTGAATTGGGATCCGGTTGAAAATACCGTCCTGGCGAATGAGCAGGTCGTGGACGGGAAGGGCTGGCGCAGCGGCGCGCCGGTTGAGCGCCGCAAACTCAATCAATGGGTTTTAAAAATCACGCATTACGCGGATGATTTATTATCTGCGCTGGCGACGTTGCCGCGCTGGCCGGAAAAAGTTCGCACGATGCAGGAAAACTGGATCGGGAAATCAACGGGCGCGCATATCAATTGGAAGATAGCAGACGAGCAGACGAGCAGACGAGTAGACGAGCGGTTTATTCCGGTCTTTACGACCAGGCAGGACACTTTATTCGGCGCATCCTTCATCGCCATCGCGGCGGATCATCCGCTGTCACTCGAACTTGCGCGGAATAATCCCGCGTTGCAAAAATTCATCACTGATTGCCGCGCCCTCGGCACATCGGAAACCGCGATTGAACGCGCGGAAAAACTGGGTTTTGACACAGGCCTGACCGTCGCGCATCCTTTCGACGCGAATTGGAAAATTCCGGTTTACGTTGCGAACTTCGTGTTGGTGGAATACGGCACCGGCGCCGTATTCGGCTGCCCCGCACATGACCAGCGCGATTTTGAATTTGCGACGAAATATAAATTGCCCATTCGCGCCGTGGTAATGCCGGATAATCCGAATGATCTGGATTTGAACAAGGAAGCTTATACCGGCCCAGGCATGATCCAGAATTCTGAATTTCTAAACGGCTTGTCGGTTGAAGCTGCCAAACAACGTGCGCTCGAAGAAATTGAAAAACGCGGAGCAGGGAAGGGCGTGACCATCTACCGCCTGCGCGATTGGGGCGTGAGCCGCCAGCGTTATTGGGGCTGCCCAATTCCCATTGTCTACCGCGTGAGCGACGGCGCGATGGTGCCTGTGCCTGCCGATCAATTGCCGGTGAAATTGCCCGAAGACGTGGATTTCGACCAGCCCGGCAACCCGCTCGACCGCCATCCGACATGGAAATACACGACCTGTCCTGAAACGGGTGAGCCCGCGATCCGCGAAACGGATACCTTTGATACCTTTTTTGAATCTTCCTGGTACTTTGCGCGTTTTGCCGATCCGTTTTCGAAAGACGTCGCCTTTGACAAACAAATCGCGAATTACTGGCTGCCGGTGGATCAATATATCGGCGGGGTGGAACACGCGGTTTTACATTTGCTTTACGCGCGGTTTTTCACGCGCGCGCTGAGCGAATGCGGCTATCTGGATCACGCTGAGCCTTTTGCGGGTCTGTTCACGCAAGGCATGATTACGCATGAAACCTTTAAAGATCAAAACGGCAACTGGCTTTATCCTGAACAGGTGATGCGGGATGAAAAGGGTAATGCTTTCCTAGCGGAAGGAAATCAGGCGCCCGCAACCGTCGGCCGCATCGAAAAAATGTCCAAATCGAAAAAGAACGTCGTTGATCCGCAATCCATTATTGATGCCTATGGCGCCGACGCGGCGCGTTTGTTTATTTTGTCCGACAGCCCGCCCGAACGCGATCTGGAATGGACGACATCAGGCATCGACGGCGCGTGGCGTTATGTGAACAGGTTGCACCGGATGGTGACGGGTTTCATTAGCAGACGAGCAGACGAGCAGACGAGCGGACGAGACGATGACGGTGCAAGTGATGAAGTTGCGTTAAAATTACGTCAGGCGGCGCATCGTGCAATTGCCGGCGTGAATAACGATTTGGAAAATTTCCATTTGAACAAAGCTGTCGCGCGGGTGCGCGAGCTCACGAACCAAATCGAGGACGTTTTGAAAGACGAAACCTCGTCTGCTCGTCCGCTCGTCTGCTCATCTGCTAAGGAAGCCATCGAAATCGCCCTGCAACTCCTCGCCCCCATGATGCCGCATGTCGCGGAGGAATTGTGGGAAGCGATCGGCCACAAAACCTGGCTGGCTGAAACTTCCTGGCCGGTGGCGGATGCGACATTACTTGAAGATGATAGCGTCACCATCGCGGTTCAGGTTAACGGCAAGCTTCGCGCCACCATTCAACTCCCCAAAGGCGCGGACAAAGCCGAAGCCGAAGCCGCCGCCCTGGCGGAACCCAACGTCCAGCGCGCTTTGGATGGCGCCGCGCCGAAAAAAGTTATTGTGGTGCCGGATAAGATTGTGAATTTGGTGGCTTAGGGCAGGTATTGGGCTTTGAATACTGCCTGCCGATAACGCGGATGTGTCCCAGATGGCAATTCAATGTCATTCTGTTCTGCAAAAACATCACCCTTGCCGCGCAACAGATGATGGCGCCGTGTCATATCCGGGCCCAGTCCATCTCCGCCATTTTTTCTAGATGTCGGAAAAAAGCGCTGCACGGGTTGCCGTAGCAAACGGACAATCTCTTCATTGCTGTCAAACACCGCGCGCGATAAACACGATTCTCCATCCGTATCGCAAGCATCCGGATCGGCTCCATAACCCAACAACAATTCAACGCCTTCTACGTATTCATCATTGACCGCATCGAATAAACAGGGTCGCCCACTATTATCACAAGCATCGTCAGGGTTTGCGCCGGCTGCAAGCAGCATTCTTGAAATTTCTAGATTTTCGTCATTAATCGCACGGGACAGGCACGTTTCACCATCACTATCGCATGTATTTGGATCGGCCCCATAACTCAACAATAATTCAACGCCTTCTACGTATTCATCATTGACCGCATCGAATAAACAGGGTCGCCCATTATTATCACAAGCATCGTCAGGGTTTGCGCCGGCTGCAAGCAGCATTCTTGAAATTTCTAGACTTTCAGTATTAATTGCATCGTTAATCGCACGGGACAGACATGTTTCACCATCACTATCGCATGTATTCGGATTTGCATTATATTGCAGCAATAGTGCAACACATTCCACGTATTCATTATTAACTGCATCGAATAAACAGGGGTGCCCTTTCGAATCACAAGCATCCGGATTTGCGTCCGCTGCAAGCAGCATTTTGGCAATTTCCAGATCTTGATTATTAATTGCACGAGAAAGGCACGTTTCACCATCACCGTCATGGGTATCCGGATCATGCCCCTGTGATAAAAGCTCACGGACGGTTTCTGTTTGCTGATTAAAGACAGCGCAAAACAAAGGCGGCGATTCGGCAGAAAGGCCTGTTCGTATTGAAATGCTGGCTTCTATGGGTGATTCTATTGATATCTTGTCCAATACCTTTTTCTCAAGTCGCGCCATAAAATCCGGCAAAAGTTTGGGGCGTAAGTTTCTGGCAATTTCAAAATGATAAACGGGACCTGTGTCGAGAACCGCATTCTCAGATACCATCCTTGTATGTCGGGTTTGAATGATGGCCGTGTTAATCAACGAGCATACATTGTCGGCGTTGATTTTAATTCGTGAACCGATCTTTTGCGAAATATTCGGATCGACAAAGAACTGCTGCGCGGCTTTCATCACTGCTGTATCTGTAAGCGCGTTGCGGCGTGTTTGCGCCTCCAAACTGATAAAACGAGAGCCTAACTGCAATGCTTCGGCTAAATAATCAATCAGACCGCCATATTTGAAACGGTCGCTATCCTTTAAATGTTCGCCATCCCCAATAATCGTGTCCGACAAGTTTTTATTATCCCGCCCCGCGACTTGATACGCAACATTTTGTAAAAAGCCGTCCCAGGCAAAGGCCTCGACAAGATTGGTATCGTCATTAGAAGGCGTTCCTTGCCCGAATCCTTGGTTCATATCCATAAAAGCGGCTCCCTATAATTATAAGGAGCCGAAGCTAGCAAATTAAAAATCTAGAATGCAAGGGCTTTTTGACTAGGCCGCCACGGCCGCGAATTGCGGCTGGGTCAAAAGCGCCAAAACCGCATCCGCGGATTCAGCGCCGCGCAGGCGGTCGGCCATCGCGCCGTCACGCAAAATGCGCGAGATTTCCGCCAGGGCTTGGAGGTGATCCGCGCCGGCGCCCTCTGGCGACAATAACATAAAGGCCAGATCCACCGGCTGGCCGTCAATCGCCTCGAATTCAATCGGCGTGCGCAATTGCGCAAACAATCCGATCACACGCGGGCATCCCGTCAGGCGGGCGTGCGGAATGGCGATACCTTTGCCCACGCCGGTCGAGCCCAGGCGTTCGCGCTGCATGATACCATCCAAAATAATCCGTTCATGAATGCCAGTAACCTTGGCCGCCCGCGCCGCCATCAAGGCCAGCAGCGTTTTTTTATCGCCCACGCGGGTGTCAGCCATAATACCTTGGGAATTTAAGAATTGGATCATTCGACTCTCCGGTTATTCTGTGATCTTACGCCGATTTGGCCTTTTCCGCCATACTATTGCGCTCGCCATCATCCTTGTGATGGTCGCGCACGCGGGATTTATGCTTTTTCACCTGGGTGAAAAGCTTATGCGCCGCCGCGTCATAGGCGGCGTAGGGGTCCGCCGCCTCCGCCTGAGCCGCCAGGATTTCGCCCGGCACATGGAGCGCAATGTCCATTTGAAACGCCGAGTGTTCTTTGGACAGCGTCACATGGGCATCCATGGAGCGGTCGAAATAACGCTGGAGGTGGTCTGTGAGAGCATCTGTAACGTGGGTGCGCAGCGCGTCCCCAACGTCTATGCCCTTGCCTTTGATGAAGATCTGCATGCAAGGTACCTGTGATTTTTATATTACACCCCCTGGCCAGGGGAAGTCAAGTAAACAATTAAGTTATTGAAATGATTTAGGAATTTTGAGTTTAGGAGTTATAGGAACTAGGAAAGCTAATTCCTATAACTCCTAAACTCCTACCTCCTAACTCGTATAATCCAGATCCCGCCCATAGGTTTCGCGCAAGCCAAACCAACCGAGCAGCGCCAGGGTAAAAATCACCGCGCCGATGATTCCGATCGCCGAAACAGCGCCGTGACTCTTTAGGCCGCCATAAGCCAGGTTCATTAAAACCGTGCTGGCGCGGGAAAAACTGGGCGTGGCGGTCGCGATGGTGGCGCGGATATTGGTGCCGAAATGTTCCGCCACCCATGTGGCCGTAACCAGCCAAACGCCAAAGGTAAAGGCCATCAGGGCATTAAAGACCAGAAAACTCGTTAGGGTTTGATGCGGCCAAAAGAGATAGCCGATAAAACTGACGATGGAGAGCAACAGAAAAACCAACGTCGCCTTTTTCCGGCTGCGCAATTTCTCGCTCAGAATTTGGGCTGTCAGGTCGGCCGCAATGCCGCAGGTGAAGCCGATCATCAAAACGGTGGTGGCCTTAACGGGTTCTTGCAGCCCCATGGCTTTGCCGATTTCGGGCGAGAGGGTAAAGACCAGTTGCGGCACAAAGGTGCAGGTCATCATCATAAAAATCCCGCACAAGAAATGCCAAAGTTTACGCGGCTGACGCAGCAAGGGCATGAAACCGCCGCGCGTGACGGGCTTGTGCAATGTATGCAGAAACAAATTGGATTCCTTTAAAAAGGTGCGCGTCAGTAACACGGCCAAACCTATCACGCCGCCCAAAATATAATCCCAGCGCCAAGGCAACAGCTCTGCGCATAATCCCGCCGTGATGACGCCGATATAGCCGCAGGATAAAAAAATCATCACGCCATACCCGCGCAGCCGCGGCGCCAGCCGTTCAGTAATCAGCGCAATCCCGGTGCCGATTTCACCTGCGATGCCAATCGCGGTAATAAAACGCGCGGCGGCATACATTTCGGGGCTGGTCACACAAGCGCTGAAAAGACTGCCGATAGAATAAACCAGAATGGATGCCAGCAAACCCTTTTTACGCCCGATTTTATCGCCCAGAATACCCCACAGCACCGCGCCAACCAGAATGCCCGCTTGCTGCCAATTCGAAACCAGTAAACCCGCCTGCGTCAGGGCATCACCAGACAATCCCATGCTGCTCAAACTGCTGACGCGCAGCATGTTATACATAAAGAAATCAAACATATCGATGAAATAGCCAAGCCCCGCGATGAGCACGGTGGCGTCGAGGAGTTTGTTTGAAAGTTGAGAAGGGCCGTTCACTTCCAGTTCCCAAACTCCCAGTCCTATTTCACTTTCGCCATGCGTTTACGCTGGAAACTTCCTGGAATCCCCAACGCTTCGCGGTATTTGGCGACGGTGCGGCGGGCGACTTCGATGCCTTCGGATTGCAGCATTAAGACCAGTTTGTCGTCGGATAAAATGTCATCCGGTTTTTCCGCGCCGATCAATTGCTTGATGCGCTGGCGCACGCTTTCTGACGCATAGTCCGCGCCGCCGTGGGCGGAGCCGAGCGAGGCGTTGAAAAAGTATTTCAATTCAAACGTCCCGCGCGGTGTGGCCATATATTTGCCCGTCGTCACGCGCGAAATGGTGCTTTCGTGCATGCCGACCTCGGCCGCGATGTCTTTCAGCGTCAAGGGTTTCAGGCCGCGAATGCCCTGATGGAAAAAATCGTTTTGCGTTTTAACAATCGCTTTGGAGACTTTCAAAATCGTCTCCGCGCGCGAGGCAAGGGCGCGCACCAGCCAATGGGCGGCGGCGTGACGTTCTTTCAAAAACTTTTTCGTCTTATCGTCGCGCGCGCCGTCCATGACGCGCGTGAAATATTTTTCCCGCACCAGCGCGCGCGGCAGCGTTTCGGCATTCAATTCAATTTCCCAGTCATCCATGCCCGTATCCGCGTCGCGCACGGCGCGCAGTAAAATATCCGGTATCAACGTCGCGGGCGGCGCGTGATCGAACGCCGCGGCGGGTTTGGGATCGCATTGCCGGATTTGCGCGATGAGTTCATTTAACCCTTCTCGGTCCACACCGACTTTCTTTTGCAGCTTTTCAAAATCATGGCTGCCGAGTAATTCCAAATTCGCCAGCAATTTCGCCATCGGCGCGGAAAGCATGTCGCGTTCCGCCAGCTGTAATTCCAGACACTCCGCCAGATTGCGCGCGAAAATCCCGGGCGGATCCAGTTTTTGCAGCCTGCCTATAATAAGGAGCAGATCATTCGGCTCCACGCGCAACTGGTCGGCCATTTCGATGACGTCGGCGCGCAGATATCCGGCTTCATCCAGATAATCACAAAGCAGCGTCGCCGCCGCCAAATCCGCGCCCTGAAAATCCACCTGGATTTGCGTCAGCAAATGATCGCGCAGCGTGCCGCGCGCCGAAGTATTGTCAAAAATATCGCTGTCGCCATGCGCGTCGAATGAACCCGAAGCCGTGACTTCAGCCCAATCATTAATCCCGCTTTCATAATCACTTTCAACTATATTGTCGCTTTCACGGGGGCCTTCGTCGCGTTCGCCCTGTTCCAGCACCGCTTCATTATTGCTCAGGCTGCGCGGCGCATCGCCGACAAGATCCGCCACATCACGCGCTGTCTCAGGTTTCTCAACCTCCGCGCGTGTTTCGGTCGCGTTATCTTCAGGGCCGGCCACATCGAGCAGCGGATTTTGCTCAACCTCTTGTGCCAGTAATGCCGACAGCTCCAAGTTGTTGAGTTGCAGTAACGAAATCGCCTGCTGCAGCGCGGGTGTCATAACCAATTGCTGCTGGGCGCGTAAATCAAGTCTGAGTTGCGGGGTGGCCATGATAGAAATTAGAAGTTAGAGGGTAGAGAGTAGAAAATACAGTGCTATTTTCAATCATCGCATCTAATCTAATTTCTAACTTCTACCCTCTATTTTCTGAAACCGCAGGTTTCCCTGCTACTCACCCGCGTAAAAAATCCGCAAGCGGGTAAATTTGCATTTTATGCAAAAAAATTTCCGAATCGCGCCTTGCAAAATGATTCGTGATTTGGTTGGGTGGCGGGGTCGGTGATGACACTTCATCACCGCTCTCCCACATGACGAGAGATCTGGGGTGCGAAGAACAAGCGCCCGAGTTCTCCCGTTGTTTAAACGATAAGAGGTTGGCAATGGCATTTGCGGTTCTGGATAATAACTTTGAAAACCTGCCAGGAGCACAGCTCGAGTTATTTTCAGAATTTGCCGCCCTGCCGCAAGCCGAGGTTCTTGCCTCCACCGCAGCAGCCGCCCAGCGCGCGCGGGAATTATGGACCGCCGTTTTGCCCGAGGCCAATCGCTGGCTGGGTGAGGCGGTCGTGCAAAACTGGCTGCGTCACCTGACCGCCACAGGCCTGTCGGATGACACCCTTATATTGGCCGCGCCCAGCAAGTTGATGCAGGACTGGGTGCAAAACCGTTATGCGGATGACCTGCTGCGCTTGCTGCGCCGCGTTCAGCCAAGCCTGAAATTCCTGCATCTTCATGTGGATGCGAATGTAGAAATGCCGGCTGTCGCGGAAGCGCCCGTGGCGACGGCCGAAGAATTGCCGGTTCTGCCCATGCTGAACCTGGGCGCGCCGATTGATGCCGCGCGGAATTTTGATAATTTCGTCGTCGACAAATCCAACCAACTGGCATTCGAAGCCGCCCGCCGCGTTGCCGCGTCGGATAAAGTTGAATTCAACCCGCTGTTTCTGCATGGCGGCGTCGGCCTGGGCAAAACGCATTTGCTCCATGCGATCGCCAATGAAATCACCGCGCGCAATCCCAGCCGCCGCGTGATTTATTTGTCGGCTGAACAATTCATGTATCAATTCATCCGCGCTTTGCGTGACAAGGAAACCTTTACCTTTAAGGAAATGTTCCGCGCCGTGGATGTTTTGATGATCGATGACATACAATTCATCGCCGGCAAAGAATCCACCCAGGAAGAATTTTTCCACACCTTTAACGCGCTGGTGGAGCAAGGGAAGCAAATCATTCTCTCCGCCGATAAATCCCCGGGCGATCTGGCCGGTGTCGGCGCGCGCCTCACGTCCCGCATGGGCATGGGATTAGTCGCGGATATTCATCCGACTTCTTATGAATTGCGCCTGGGCGTTTTGCACGCGCGCGCCGACCGCGCCGCCGTAAAATTCCCCACCGAAGTTTTGGCCTGGCTCGCGACCAATATCACCAGCAATATCCGCGAACTTGAAGGCGCCTTTAACCGCCTGATCGCGCATGCGCAATTGACCGGCGCGGCGATTACTTTGGAATTCGCCCAGCGCGTTCTGGCCGACCAACTGCGCCAGCAAACCCGCCGCATTTCCATCGAAGAAATTCAGAAACAAGTCGCCCAGCATTTCGGCTTGCGTCTGTCCGACATCCTCGCCGCCCGCCGCGCCCGCGCCGTCGCGCGCCCGCGCCAGCTCGCGATGTATCTCGCCAAACAACTCACCACCGCATCGCTGCCGGACATCGGCCGCGCCTTCGGCGGCCGCGACCACACCACCATCGCCCACGGCGTGCGTACGGTTGAGAATTTGCTCCTGACGGATGCCGCGCTGGCGGATGCCTGTGCAGCGTTGAAACGCACTTTGAGTTAAGGTCCGCAGACATTATCTTTTTTTCGCTTCAATTTGCTCTGACATTTTTGACGAAATTGAGGGTTTTTATAATACTCCCAACCTGCGTAGCAGGCCACCGTCAGAAGCATTCCTCCTATAAGCGCGGCAAAATGCTCCATTTTCTTTGCTGGAGTTGGTTGAGACGCGACAGATGAAACAGCCATCCCCATCAAAACAATTGTCTGCATTGTCCAGCTCATCATGCGCGGCATTATCATTGCAGCCGTGCGATGGCGCGTGTTTTTTAATTCGTCGTTCATATTTATCTCCTAAAGTTTCAATTGCGCCGATTTGTAATCCCGTTTCTGCCAAGAGCCATCATCCCATCTATTGCCAGATTCAATCCATCTGTAGCGCTGCAATTGCCGGCCGCCGCCATGCCACGCATCCGGCGGCATGGTTTCGATCTGCCATTGGCTGTAATGATCTGGTTTATTCGTTGTATTTATTGCGCGGACATCACAGCATACCTTTATGAAGACAAAGGCATAAGCTACCAGCATGGCAATGGCGCCCGACATTCGCGCGTCAATATATTTTTCATTAAGCCCCATAATGGCCTTTTCTTGTTCCTTATTATCCTGTGTCATGTTGATCTCCTAAAGCTTCAATTGTCCGGCCGGTTTGCTCTTCTGCCAGTAACCGCCGCGCCCGCCGCCGGTAATGGTCCACTCATAATTTTTCATCGCGCGTCCGCCGCCATAAGTCGCCGCTTCCGGCAGCATCTGAATTTGTTTTTCCGTTAAGCCGCCGGAAGGCGCGCAATCGAATTCCTGTGACGGGCGATATTTATTCCAGGCGACACCTGCGAAGATCAGCGAAAGAACGATACACCCCGCAATATCATCCCATGCCGTATGACGTTTGATATAATTTGAAATATCCCTTGCCCGCATTCACGTCTCCTGTTTGTTAAAATGTTTTCGTGAGCAAGTCACTTTCTGACTATCTCACAACGTGATATGTATCTTCCAACGAAAAAATACTTGCGCCGCAAAGAGATTTCAAAAACATCTTTTCACGGCGGCAAAGTTTTATCAGGGGCGCTTTACCGCAGATGATCACGATTGAACAATTGCGCGCCGCGCGCGGGCTGCTGGGCTGGACGCAGAAAAAACTGGCGCAGATGTCCAAATTATCCGTGCCCGCCATCGCCCGGCTGGAACGCGGCGAGGTTGATCCGCGCGTGAATACACTTACGCGCCTGCGTGAATGTTTTGAAAAGGCGGGGGTTGAATTCACCGACAACCACGGCGTGCGGCGGCGCGGCGAGAATGTGCGCGTCGAATTTTGGGACGGCGCCGATTGTATGGACCGTTTCATGGATGATTATTTCATCACCATCGCGGGTGCGAAATCTGAGGGGCTGTTCAGCGGCATTGACGAAACCATGTTCACGACGGGAAACACCAAACAACTCATCAGCAATTTCCGCCGCATGGAAAAACTGGGCCTGACGGAACGCATCCTGATTAAAAAAGGCGATAAATTTATCGTTGGCCCGCCGGGCGTGACGACTTATCACTGGATCAGCGAAGATTTGTGGGGACAGGTGCCCTACGTCATTTACGGCGACAAACTTGCGGTCTTTTTCCACGGCCCGCCGCGGCGGATTTTGGTGGTTGAAAATCCGTCCCTGGCCATGACCTATCGCCGTCAGTTTGAAACGCTCTGGGAAAAATCCACGCCCATGCCCTATAGCCGCGCGGAGCTGGAAAAAATGTCGGCGGCGAATTTAGGCGTTAAATTACGCTGATTTCCGCTCGCCTCTTGCCTCGCGCAGATCGAGTTTGCCTTCCAGCGCATCCATCACGCCTGCGAGGTGACGCGGCAGGTCGCCCGGCATGCGGCCCGTGATGAATTGGCCGTCGATGACCAGGGCTTCATTCACGAACGTCCCGCCTGCTTCTTCAAGTTCTTCCTGTACTTCGGGCCAGCAGGCCATCTGCCGCCCGCGCACCAAACCAGCCGTGATTAAAATCTGCGGACCGTGACAGATGGCGGCGATGGGCCGGCCGCTCGCGGCGAATTGTTTGACGAAATTAATCACTTCATCATGCTTGCGCAGTTCCGCGGGCGCTTTGCCGCCGGGCAGATAGAGCAGGGCGTAATCATCGGGCCGTGCGACCGCCAGCTTATGCGCGGCTTTGAATTCGTAACCCGTTTTGCCTTTAAACTTTTCATCATTCAGCGTGAAAACATCCACGTCATAACCCGCTTCGTTCAGGCGGTAATAGGGATAGAAAAATTCCAGATCCTCCACATGATCACCCGTAATGATGGCGACGCGTTCGCCTTTTTTCAAACGGTCCGGCGTGGGCGCGGCGGCCAATGTGTCCTTTTGCGGGCCGGAAGAAAGGTTGATAACGCTCATTGAAACACTCCTGGGGTGAAAAAGCTGCACTATGCAATTATCCGCCGCACGGCATAAAAAAACGATCCCGCAAAGCCGGGCGCGCATAACTTCATCATAAAATTGTAACAGATGGGCCTTAAAACACGGTGCCTTCACCTTGGCAACTTTGGGGAGGCACCGATGATTTCCTTGCACACGGCACCGGCGCGGCTGCGCCACGCGATGGTCGAATATTTGGCGGCGCTATGGGTTCAGCTGCGTTTGCTGGCGCGCGCAGGCGAATATATCGCCATGCCGGAATTCACCGCGGCGGACTTGCTGAAAATCATCGCGCCGATCCGGATGGGCGACCTTTATGCCGGATGCTTTTTGCCGCCGCGTAAAAGAATCTGGGCGTATCCGCACAGAGATAATTTGCCGCATGCGCGGCGGGCTGCTACAATCGCGTCATGGCAGGCGAACTTTTACAGCCCGGCGAAAACACGCGCTTGCAACAAGTGCCGCAAGAAAACGTGCGCGTGCGGCTTTCCGTAACGGGCGGCGCGCCGCTGCGTCTGCTGGGGATTTTGCTGGATGAAAATGGCAAGCCAGTCGGCCCCGCGCCGCTGCTGACCTGGCGCGCGCCGGGTGACGGCGTAGAGATTAAACTCAATAAAGGCGAGACGATCAGCGCGGTGCTTCACACCGCTGCGCTGCACGAACCGATACAATCGATTATGTTTGTCGTGGCGCCCTATGCGCGCAACTATTTTTCTCCGGGCGAGCGGATTTTCACCGCTATCGCCAGCGAAGGCGTGGATCCCATCGCGATTGAATCCATCGCGCCCGATGGCATGCAAACCTTGGCGCTGTGCGATTTTTACCGCCATCCGCAGCAAGGCGCCAAGATCCGCGCGCGCGACGAATGGCGCCACCGCGAAATCACGACGCTGCTTGAACGCCTGGGCATTCCGACCAAAATCCTGACGGATCAAATGCTTTATCCGCTGCCGCACATGCGGCACACGGAAAAAGACCGCGCGAGCCTGAACACTTTATTGCAAGGCGAACCGGCGCCAGCACAAATCCCGGCGGATGAGGTTGCGGGATCGGACTTGAAACCGGGCACCGCAGATACCCATGAAACCAAAGCGGCGGAGGCGAAACCGGAAAAAGAGGCCGATACCATTTATCTGGACCAAATCGGCGCGCAAGCACGCCTCTCCGCGCGCGGCAGTCATTTCGGCAAAGTGGAAATCAACTTATGTTGGCACCAGCTTTTGGCGACGCGTGCGGCGGTACGGTTGGATGTCGGCTGTTTCTGGGAATTGCAGGATGGCAAGAAAGGCCAGCTGGAAGGATTATCGACCCAGCACGGCAGCCTTTCCGCGCCGCCCTTTATTTCGCTGACCGGAGAAACACTGCGTTCCGGTGCGCTGTGCCACGAAAAGATCATGATCAACGGTGATCAATGGGGCCAGATCCGCCGCATTTTATTATACGCCATGATCCACGAAGGGCCGCTGCAATGGGATCCACTGGACGCGCGTGTCACGCTGCTCGCGCCCGATCAGAAACCCGTGCATATGGAATTGATCACGGACAATAAATCCGGCCCCATTGCGGCACTGATGCTGATTGAAAACCGCAGTGACCAAATGCGCATAGCCTACCCCGGCGGATTTTTTGAAAGCCATTATGCGCTGGATGCTGCGTTTGATTTCCAACTCCGCTGGCGCACCAATACCGCCCAGCCGCCGGGCGCGGCATCGGAAAAAGATTGGGCGCCGCCCGCGCCGATGAATTTCTGGCGCAAATGGCTGGGCATTATGTTCGGCTCGACGATGTATAATAATGCCGAAGATCTGATGCGCGCGGCGCTGTCCGCGGCGGCAATGGTGATGGTGGCGGATGGGCAAGTCAGCGTCGAGGAACGTAAACACGTCATTCAAGAAGTCATGTCTTTGCCCATGGGCAACATGTTCGCGGAATATGAAGTGCGTAACGGGTTGGAAAATATTTTACGCGATCTGAAAACGCACCGCAAAGAGTCTGAACATTTGACCATACAGCTCATCAGCGCCTATCGCGGCCACCAGGATGCCAAGGTCATCGTCCAGGCCATGCGCCGCGCCGCCATGGTGGACGGCCAGGTGAACATCCAGGAAGAACGCATGGTGGAACGCCTGACGCGTTATCTGAAATCCCATAACGATTGATTTCTTATCCAGCTTGCCGGAAATCGGATTCGCCTGATAGATTTGGCGTATGAAATCCTCGGCGCCAACATCCCTGGTTTATCCCAAAGAAGATCCGCTATTTATCGCCTTAACGATTTTATCCATCATATTCTGGCTTTTGGCGTTCAAAATGGGCGGCTTTCTGGTTATTTGGGTGCCTGTTATCCTGTTTATTTTATTCGCTTTCGCGCAATCGGCCTTTGTTTGTTATGTGCGTTCAACCGGCGCGATTTTAACCACGGATCAATTTCCGGATTTATACGGCCTGTTGATGGATTGCTGCCAAACCTTGGAAATGGATGAAATCCCACAGGCGATTATCATCAACGGCAACGGCCTTTTGAACGCTTTCGCGACGCAATTCGTTAAACGCAAATATATTGTGCTTTACTCCGACATTGTGGATGCTTTGCAGGACGATCCGGCCGCGATCAAATTTTATATCGGCCATGAATTGGGCCATTTGAAACGGAAACATATTTTAAAATCCCTTTTCACGTCTCCGGGCGACATCGTGCCGATTGCGGGCGCCGCCTATAAGCGCGCGCGGGAATATACCGCAGATCAGCATGGCTTGTTTTGCAGCGGAAACACGGATTCCGCGATGCGCGGTTTGGCGGCTTTGGCTGTCGGCGGGCGGCGTTGGGCTTCGCTTAATTTCACGACTTATTTGCGCCAGCAAGAGGAAACAGGCAGCTTTTGGATGTCATTCCATGAGCTTTTGGGTCATTACCCGCGCCTGGTGAAACGCATGGGGCGTTTGGCCGATGTGCCGCCGCCGCCGCGCAATGTCTTT
>Ga0206950_1035_pt1 | contig 32565 bp, 15 predicted proteins | sample Alteio_BWOrgHeat_41_FD_152954 | JGI IMG/M metagenome (GOLD analysis project Ga0206950, IMG submission 152954) | Enriched cells from forest soil in Barre Woods Harvard Forest LTER site, Petersham, Massachusetts, United States -... | ecosystem: Environmental > Terrestrial > Soil > Temperate forest >... | reverse complement strand
CCACAAAACGTATCGCCAGTTCCAAATCTGTATCTGCAAGCCAGTGGATTATCTGGTCTTACTTTATCGAATGTATCGGATTCACCGATGAATGTATCCGGAATAGTTTCATGGCAGGCGCCGATGGTGCAGGGGATATATTATTTGAATATTGCCGTTGCTGATCTTTATGGGGCCTATACGGTCCAGCAAGTTCCGGTTGCTGTATCTACAGGGGCAAGTAATTTTGCGCCACTTGTCTTTGATCAATTATCCACCCAATTTTTAACAACAGGTCAAAACGTCACCATCCCTATAGGAGTTACTTCTTTAGGGAATGCAAGCCAGGTGAGTATCCTTAGTGTGTCAGGATTGCCTGGGGCAACCGTGCAGTCAGTCACAAGTCTCGGGACCTTAGGACCGCGGGCAGCATTTAACCTGACGTGGAAACCAACATTGTCAGGTATATATACCTGCCAGGTGACAGCCCAGGATAAGGTGTCTGGGAATGTAGTTACAGCGAATTTTCTTTTTAATGTTACGTCGAATCCTTTAGGCTCTGTATCTCCCTCTATAAGTGCGCTTGGTCTGCAAGAGGTTGCTCCTGGCGGGATATTAAATGTATCTGTGAATGCCTCGCGTCCTTTTGCTCCACAAAACGTATCGCCAGTTCCAAATCTGTATCTGCAAGCCAGTGGATTATCTGGTCTTACTTTATCGAATGTATCGGATTCACCGATGAATGTATCCGGAATAGTTTCATGGCAGGCGCCGATGGTGCAGGGGATATATTATTTGAATATTGCCGTTGCTGATCTTTATGGGGCCTATACGGTCCAGCAAGTTCCGGTTGCTGTATCAACGGGGGCAAGTAATTTTGCGCCACTGGTTTTCGATCAATTATCGACACAATTCTTAACAACAGGACAAAGCGTCACCATCCCTGTAGGCGTTACATCATTAGCGAGTACAAGCCAGGTGACTATCCTTAGCGTGTCAGGATTGCCTGGAGCAACCGCGCAGTCAGTCACGAGTCTCGGGACCTTAGGGCCGCGGGCAGCTTTCAACCTGACGTGGACACCGGCAGTGACAGGCCTATATACCTGCCAGGTGACAGCCCAGGACAAGGTGTCTGGGAATGTAATTACAGCGAATTTTCTTTTTAATGTTACGTTGAATCCTTTAGGCTCTGTATCTCCCTCTATAAGTGCGCTCGGAGTGCAAGAAGTTGCGCCTGGCGGGATTTTAAATGTTTCTGTGAATGCATCGCGTCCCAATTCTCCACAAAACGTATTGACCGTTGCAAATCTGTATTTGCAAGCCAGTGGATTATATGGTCTTACTTTATCAAATGTATCGTATTCGTCGATGAATGTATCTGGAATAGTTTCATGGCAGGCGCCGATGGTGCAGGGGATATATTATTTGAATATTGCAGTTGCTGATCCTTATGGGGCCTATACCTTTGTTCAAGTCCCTGTTATCGTGGGCGTATCGCCGTGGAATCCTCCTCCAACGATGTCTCAGGACGGTTCTGTCCTTTGTGTGGCAAATTCAAGTCTAAATCTTTGTCCAGGGACATCATTAACCAGCCTGCTCAACAGCTCCGGGAAATGGACATATGATACGGCCGTCGCGTCGCCCAACAATAATTTTATCTTACTCAATGGTGCCCGCGCTGGAGGCGGTTATGGTGCGTTGTTATTATTGTATAAAGGCCAGATTTACGCCTATAACAGTGTCGGTAGCTGGTGGCAGTGGAACGGTTCTGGCTGGAATGGCGTAACCCATGACCCGCGATGGATAAACCTGACGGGTGTTTCAATCACAAGCACAACTTTCACAAAAACAGCAGCGACCGGATGGGGCAATGGCGGGGCTGTCTTTGATAGGCAAATCACGACGAGTGGATCAGTGTCGCTGCAATCAAGCACAGTGCCGGGCAATAGCAATTCCGTTGTCATGGCCGGGTTTGTAACAGCGGGGTCTAACTTTACTAATACATACACAGGATTTAATTATTCGATAGTCCTCAAATACAATCAACAGGAAATCTATGAAGGACCAACCTGTGTTCAGGTGATTAAAGGCAATTATAACCCCACCGATACATATAGCGTGTCGCGGTCAGGATCAATGATCAGTTATATGAAAAATAACACAACCATTTACATCAGCTCAACACAAGCCACAGTCCCGCTTGTTGCCGCAACAGCTCAATACGACAATGGAGGGACGATCACAAGCGCCGTTGTAACTGGATATTAATAGGCAATTTTCCCTCCCCCTTGAGGGGAGGGTTAGGGAGGGGGGTTCAAAGTCCCCTCATATTGATTAGGGGACACATTAAAGTGTCCCCTTTTTCACAGATAAAACCAACAAAAAATGGCCGAATCGAAAAATATAGTATATGCTTACTACATCATGAGAATATATATAAATTTAAGATCAAATTTTGCCCAAGCGGTCATTGTTGTCTTTTTGATTAATGCGTTAGGCCCCTTACCCATAGCCCAAGCCCAGGAATTCCGTTTGCCAGTACCCGGTGTCATGGTCCACTTAAGCCCGCCGCTTGACCCGCCCATACTCAAAGGCATCAAGGTCCATCCCGACAATCCATTTCATTTTGATTTTATCTTAGACCAAGGGGATGGGTACAGCCGTCATCCTGAGCGAAGCGAAGGATCTCATCAAGAACAACTTAAATCCGAAACCACCAAACTCATTAAATACTTCCTAGCCAGCCTAACCATCCCCGAAAACGATCTCTGGGTCAACTTAAGCCCCTATGAAAAAAACCGCATCATTCCCCAAAGTTTTGGCCTGACCGAAATGGGACGTGATCTATTGGCCGAAGATTATATGCTCAAACAAATCACCGCCTCTTTAATTTACCCCGAGGACGGAGTAGGTAAAAAATTCTGGAAACGCGTATATGAAGAATCTGCTAAACGCTATGGAACAACCAATATACCGGTCAACACCTTTAACAAAGTCTGGATCATCCCTGAAAAAGCCGTAGTCTACGAAAACGCCCAAGCAGGCACAGCATATGTGGTGGAGAGTAAATTAAAAGTGATGTTAGAAGAAGATTATCTATCATTACAAAAACACAACCTCCCCCCTCTTTTTCATAAAGAGGGGGTAAGGGGGAGTTCAAAAGATATCAATTCCCTCAGCTCCCAAATCATCCGCGAAATCGTCATCCCCGAGCTCACCCGCGAAGTCAACGCAAACAAAAACTTCGCCCAATTGCGTCAAGTCTACAACAGCCTCATCCTGGCCACCTGGTACAAAAAGAAAATCAAAGACAGCATTTTGGAGAAAGTCTATGCAGACAAGAAAAAAGTAGCAGGAGTAGGCTATGACCAAGCTAACGACATCGAACGCATCTACCAACGCTATCTCCAAGCCTTTAAAAAAGGCGTTTTCAACTATATTAAGGAAGAGCCCAGTGATCTGTCATTGCGAGGAGCCGAAGGCGACGAAGCAATCTCTAAAGGAACAACAATCCCCCGCAAGTATTTCTCAGGAGGAACTGATCTGGACTTAGACCATAAAGGGATCTTAAGCTTCACCGCAAATCCCGCTCAAATATCCCTGCAAGATGTAAAAAATTATCTTTTAGCGACAGTGGATTTAGTCAAAGACACATTCCCGACCAATCCCGGAGACCTGATCCCTCATTTTAGAAACGTCCTCCAAGCCAAGTGGCATGGTTCCAACAAGGAAATCCCCATCGATGATAAGATTTCAAATCAAATCTGGACGCCGGTGGCCAACGCCCTTAAGCTCGCCATCAAGAATCAGAAAACAAATCCAAGCTTTACGGAAAAATACAATACCCGTATTTTTAATTTAATGCTGGATATGATCAGCAGGGATTTGCACACCAGGGGCTGGACAAGTATATCTTCTGTCCGACGGGTTTTAGATCATGCTAAAGGAAAAAAGGATTATCGGGTCAAAGAGATCCAAGACAAGATAGAAGGTTCCCAAGGGATTTACCACTTAAAAATCATTGACCCTAAAAAACCAAATTTATTGTTTTTCCATGGCCGGGGGGACAGTACCAGTCATGCTTTTAAAGAAATAATTTCCCGCCTGGAAAGGCAAAATAATATTTGGTATTTCGAGAATGATGACTTGGATGATCCGCAAAAAGTCACAGATAAATTAGTCGCAGGATTAAATGAGATTTATAACAAAGAGATCGATCCTAAAGAAATGAATCAAGGGAAGCCCTTTTTTCAAGGAGTGGCGGCTTATTCGCAAGGGGGCTTGGTTTTTCGCGATGGTATTCAAACCATGTTTAATAAAAAACAGAAAATTGCCGTCGAACGTTTATTTAAAGGCACCCTCTATTCTGAAATTGTCCCGCCTTTGGCCGGGTCTGTCCAGGCCTGGCCCTGGGCTTGGAATAATTCATTTATACGTACGCCGGTAAAATACATATATTACCCCAAACGGTATTTAGCTGATTTTTATGACGCATGGGGCAAGAAGCAGAAACAATTCGTAGAATCTGATGAGGCATTTAGAGATTTGATCGGCCGCAGGCAATTGATTTTATTAGAAAGAGATCCGCATAACCCCCGAAGAGGGCAGTGGTTCCTGAAAAACCAGGAATTTGAAGAGAATTTTAAGAAAATGGCCTATGTCAATCCCCAAAAAGAAGAATTCGTGCCCTTAAAACTCCCCAAGACCCATGACACCGTCATGCAAGAGCCCGAAGTGACAGAAAAAGTCGTCCATTTCTTTGACGAAAACATCCACCATATAACACCCATGGCCCATTCCGCAAGCGCCGCGATGGTCTCCAAGCCCAAAAAGAATAGCAACCGCCGCCAATTTCTTAAAATCTCAGGGTTTGCCGGTCTTGGGCTAGCTGCTCTTGGTGCAGCATGGAAGATAACGGCACCAACTGATTGGCCGGTGGTCTTTCATTTTGTATTTAATTCTCATCAAGGACCAGCGGAAGCCCAACAGGTAGAAAACGCCTTAGCTCAAGTGCCCCCTGGCCCTAATCATCAATCGATTATTTTCATAGAAGATTTTGAAACGCTTGAGAGTCTTTTAAGATTGATTGGAAGGATACGCAATAATGCGATAAGGTATCATCAATCACCCACTCAGGGAAATAGCGAGAATTTAAACGCGTTAAATAGTTCCATAGGATTAAATCCCGGGGCTTTAATAGATCAAACATTGTCCCAGCTTAAAAATGATGAAGACCTGTTTACTTTCTCCAATGCGGATACCCTCCTTAATGATGTGCATTTAAAAGAGCGGGTTGAAGTTTATTTAAATTTTTTCCATCAAGGCAAGCAAGCGCCGACCCTCGATGATTTAAATATGCCAGGCGCTTGGAATGACGGGCTAAGAAAAGGGATCAAGAAATATTTTCACCCTGAAAAGGATAAAATTGTCTTCGAGGATGCGACTGCGGAGGCTGTTATCATGCATATGGCCAGTAATCGTTTTCTTGAAGAAGCCCAGGATGCCATGCTTAAAGCAAAAGATAAAAATTTTAAAACATATTACGAAAAAATAGAAAAGTTTTTGGAGGCCCAATATAAAACGAATCAATTGCGGGACCGCAGGGTCGTTGAACAATTACGTTCCCTGGCCCTTGATCTTAAGGCAAAGAAGACTCAGGGCTCAATTATTGTTTCCCGCGGAGAGTTGCATTACAGGACCCTGGAGAAGGACATCGAAGAGTTTCGTAAGCATGCGAAAGTGCGTGAAGATTTTCAGTTTAAATTCCATAAAAACAATCAATTGCTCAATACCACGGAATATCTAATTTCATCCAGGGTAAAAAACAACGCATATCATCCGGAGATAATGGTCAGGGAAGACCAGCTCAAGCGCATCTATTTTGGAAATAGGGGACAGCGCCCTATTTCGTGCCTGACACTATTTTTTATTACAAATCATTCTATCATAAACATATGTTAATTAATGACTTATAGGCGTATTTATGGTGCAGAAATTGCACCCCATTTGCTTTTTTCATAATATATGCCATACTTTAATGTCATCCCGAAAAATTTAAAAAGGAGAATTTCGTATGAATACTCACCCCAAAAGCATATTTTTTTGTTTTAGCCTTTTTATTTCAACAATGCTCTTAGCGTCTATTCCAAGCCAAGCCCAAGCGCAAACCGCACCGATTCAAATCAAGACCTGTCAGGATTTACAGAATATCAATAATAATTTATCAGGTAATTACGTTTTGGCCCACGATATCGATTGTTCCGGTTTTGCATTTGTTCCTATAGGAAGCGCGGCCTATCCTTATCCTAACCCTTTCACCGGTTTTCTTTCAGGGTTATCCAGTGATGGTCAGACAATATACAAAATTAAGAATTTAACTATTACACAATCCACGGGCAGTGCGGCATTGTTTGGATCTATAGGCGGCATTAGCGCCCAACAACTTGCCAGCGTCCATGACTTGTCATTGACAAACCTGAATATCCAAAGTAATAACGATGCTTTCTATGTTGATGATGTTGCCGGTCTGGCCATTCAAACAATGGGAAACTCTTTTATCAGGAACATTACTATTAATGAAAAAGTTAGGGGGCTTACAACCAATGCGATTTTTGAAGGGGCGATTAGTCATGTCGGGGGGCGAATTGGAAATTTAATCGCCACGAATGATATAGTGGAGAATGTCTCCGTGAATCTGAATTCACAAGGCGTCCCAGGTATCTATGGATTTACAGGTACTAATTTCGGTATCATCCGTCAAAGCTCCGTTCATCTTGTTGTTAATGCGCTAAACGTGGCTGCAGGATTTGTAAATGGTAATTACGGCACAATCAACGACAGCTATGTCACAGGGGTCATTATTGCCGCTACCACCAATTCTGGTTTTGCCCTGAACAATTATGGAAGCATCAGCAATTCCTACGCGGCTGTCTATTTATCACCGGTAAGCTCTACTTCCTCTGGCTTTTTGGGAAATCAATTTCCAGGAGGTATCACAACGCATTGCTATTGGGATAAACAACTTTCCGGCGTAAACGTCAGTGCCGCGGGAACAGGAGAATCAACAGCCAATATGTTCCAAAACTCCACCTTCACCGGCTGGGATTTTACCAATTCATGGAACCAATATCCTCATTTAAGGCCAGCATCTCACACAGTGATTAAAACCCCCATAGTTACACCGGGCAGTCAAACAGTGCTCACTGGGGCAACCGTGACCTTTACCGCAAGCGAAGCGGGAACACTGCCGATTACTTATCAATGGCAGAAGAATGGCATCAATATAACTGGGGCCATAGCTTCAAGCTTAACGATTTCATCGGCAAAAACTTCCGATACTGGTTCTTATACGGTTATTGCCAGCAATGGCGCGGGAAGTTTGACCAGTAATGCGGCGACACTGACAGTCAATGTCCCTGTGGGAACGCTCGCCATCCAAAATATTGGGGTGGATGTGTCAAGTTACTTAAATTCCGCAAATTCATTATTTGCGATCGCGACGATGAAGATCCAGGCGACGGACACTCAATCTCAAATTAACATAGCCACCGCAGTTTTAGGGTCAACAGGCTCCAATAATGTTAATGTTTCTTTTATAAAAACCATAGGCAATGCGTATGTCGGCAGTGGAAATCTTGGGTTTGTCTCTGTAGGGCAGACATGGAGTGTATTGTCTATCACGTTAACGGATGCCGCAGGCCAATCGTCGACTTTTACTAATGGTAAGGATTTTAATGCTAATTTCATTATCCCGGCGCTGCCATCATCGCCCAGCATAACCACACAACCCGCCAGTCAGACCGTCAATAGTGGTTCCCCTGTGACTTTTAGTGTGGTCGCCAATAGTACAACACCTTTAACTTATCAATGGCAAAAAAATAACATCAATATAACAGGGGCAATCAATGCCACCTATACCATTCATTCGGTGGCTGCAGCTGATGCCGGTTCCTATACAGTCGTCGTTGGAAATGCTGGTGGCACTGTGACCAGTAATGCAGCAATCCTGACAGTCAATGCTCCTCCAAGCGGAGTTTCACCGGATGGCTCTGTCCTATCTCCAAGTTCAGGTGGAAGTCTGAAGACCGCCGCTGGAACATGGACAATTGGTAATGGCAGTATCGTTTTTCTTAATGGCAATGCAGTAACAGTATCACCTGTGAATTTGCTTTTAGTTTATAATAACGGACAGGTTTACATTCAGTACCAAAACGGGGGATGGTATCAATATAGTACGGGTATTAACCACTGGAGCCTCATCAGTGGTGACCCTCGCGTAGGACCGGCGTTCACAAACATGATAGGTGTTAGCGTCAATGGCACCACCATCACCAAAACAGCTATAACCGGATGGGGAAATGCAGGAGCAATTTCCATCAAGCCAATCACGACCAATGGTTCAGTGCAATTCCAGTCAAGCACAGTGCCGGGCAACAGCAATTCTAATGTGATGGCAGGATTTATTACAGCAGGTTCTTATTTTGCTAATACGTATACAGGTTTTAGTTACTCTATCGTCCTTAAATACAATCAGCAGGAAATCTACGAAGGCCCAAATTCTGTCTTTGTTTTAAAAGGCAATTACAATGCCACCGACGTGTTTAGTGTCGTGCGGTCAGGTTCAAGCATTAACTACCAGAAAAACGGTGTGACCTTTTATACCAGTTCGACACCCGCCTCAGGCAGCCTTGTTGCAGCGGCAGCGATCTATGACAATGGCGGAACAGTCACGCATATAGCTGTATCGGGAACTTAAGAAAAAGGGGACACTTTAAAGTGTCCCCTTTTTTATGGATCATGAAAAATATAATATTAAAATTAGTCATTTTGCTGATGGGAATTGCTGGTGGTTTTACACCAATGACAGAGAGTTCCTTTGCCGCTACCTCTAATATGGCAGGGCAAGCAATGTATAAGGATAATCTTGATGGCAGCCGGACCTTGCTTGGGGCTGTGCCTACAGCAGTCACTTCCGCTAAATTGCAATACCATGCTGGCCCGACAGAAACCCTTGGTCTTCGTGTTATCATGCCATTGCGTCCTGGAGTAGAGGATCTTATTAAAAATCTCTATGATCCTCAAAGTCCCATTTACCATGATTTTCTGACACCGGGCCAATTCGCCCAACAATTTTCTCCTGCACAAGCAGATACTGAGCAGGTAAGACGATTTCTCATAGCCCAAGGTTTAAGTGTCGAAAACCTGTCAGCTAATGGAGTGATTTGGAAGGTCACGGGGCCAGTGCGTAAAGTGGAGAAGGCTTTTAAATTACATATCAATCATTATATGAAAACTGATGGGACAAGATTTTTTGCTCCGGATGCTGACCCAACTATTCCTGTCCAGGTTGTTGGAAGAATTTCTGCCATTGCTGGTCTAGATAATGTCCCAAGGTTTAAGCCTCTATTACATCAAAGGGCATTAACTCCTAAAAATTCCCCTAAAATAGGTACAGGCCCTTTAGGGTTGCTTCTTCCTTCAGATATCGCAAAAGCCTATAATTTGAATGGCATTCCTTCAAATAATGGCCCAACTCAAAATGTAGGTCTTTTTGAACTTGATGGGTATAATACGTCTGACATAGCTGGATTTTTATCTTACGTACAACTTCCCAATAGTAACATCAATACTCCATGTAATTATACTTCTTCAAGTCCTTCAATACCTATTAACTTCAATAATCCTCCCAATGGATCATGTTCCGCTAATATTTTACAAAATGTACTTGTGGATGGTTTTAACGGAAATCCATTGGGTAATGGCGGCAGTGTTGAGGTTACCCTTGATATAGAAGCCATGTTAGGGCTTACCCCTAATGCGATAAATAAAGTCTATGTGTATGAAGCTGATCAAACAACCAATCCCAACGCATGGATTGATGAGTGGACCCAAATTGCAACGGATGATCAGGTTAAAATTATAAGCTGTTCATGGGGTAGTTTTGAGCATGATCCTTTTTTTTCAGCACCCGATCCAGGCATAAGTTTTGACAATACAATTTTTGCTATATTGGCATCCCAGGGGCAGGAAGTATTTGTAGCTTCTGGTGATGATGGTACTGTTGGGCCTTTGGGACATTTATTGGTTGGAGAACCAGCCGCTCAACCGTATGTAACAGGTGTTGGTATCAGCACCTTGTCGCTTAATCCTGATGACAGTTACAATGCGGAAGTTGCTTCAGTTTATGGTGGTGCGGGAATCAGCACTTTTCAATCAATCCCATCTTATCAGCAACAGCTTGCTTCTGTCGCCCCAGCATCATCGAAGGTATCGATTACTAATCGTAATACCCCTGATGTGGTATTAACGGCAGACCCTTCCAGCTCATATTCTTTTTATGTCAACGGAGGCTGGGAAGGATTATGGGGATCAAGCATAGCAGCCCCCCAATGGGCTGCATTCAATGCCTTGGTCAACCAAGGGCTATTAGGGACCAAGCAATCCCGTATAGGATTTGTTAACCCGTTACTTTATACAATCGCTCAAGGCGGCAATTACCCAATCGCTTTTCATGATATTATTTCAGGGAGTAATAGTTATTATCCCGCAGGGCCTGGGTATGATTTAGCAACTGGTTTGGGTTCTTTTAATGGCCAAAATTTGTATAGTTTTTTAGTTTCGGTACCCTTAGCACCTGTCATAAATGTTACGCCTGGGAATTCCAGTGTAAGCTTATCCTGGAAAGATGCTAGTCAAGGAATCTTGACGTATAACATAAAAAGGTCTATTAATTTCGGCGGTCCGTTCGCCGCTATAGCAACGGGTGTTACCAATTCAAATTATACGGACACATCAGTTGTGGCGGGAGCTACTTATTATTATGAGGTTTCAGCAGTTAATGCCATTGGAGAAGGTCCGGCCTCAACAATTGCTTCTACACCTGGCCCTGCAGGCCTGATAACAGCATCCGCAGGCACAGGAGGCGTGATCAGCCCAAATGGTGTGCTTAATGTCAGTGGCGCAACAAAAGGCCAAGCTTATACGATCACCCCAAATTCAGGTTATAGCATTAGTCAATTATTAGTTGACGGGGTCATTGTACCGACGAGCTTATCACCCAATCCTTACACGTATACTTTCACCAATTTTTCTGTGGCCCATACGATACAGGCCAGCTTTGTCCAAATTTTTACAATCTCTCTTACCGCTGGGCCTGGAGGCACCATCAGTCCTTCCGGGACTTTTTATCTGGCAAAGGGAGCATTTGAAAACATATATATAACAATGAACGATATTAGTTATAGTGGCATCAGTCAATTTTTGGATAATGGTGTTGCGGTAACGCTGCCAGCCCCTACAGATCCCTATTATGATGGAAATGCATCAACTATGTATTCATTAAGCAATATTAGCGCATCACATACAATTTCAGTGACATTTGTACCGATCTATAATGTTATTACAGCATCTGTGAATGGGGCAGGAGGTACAATAAGTCCTTCAGGCCCAGTCAATGTTCTTAAAGAATCTAGTCAAACCTACACCGTCACACCTGCTCCTGGGTATGGTTTAAATTCGATACTGATTGACGGGAATCCGGCAAATTTCACACCATACTGGATTTATTATCAATTTGCCTCTACGAGTCCTGTTACATTCACCCTTCCTTATATTGATCAACCTCATACGATTCAAGCCAGTTTTGTCCAGTTGTTTAATCTGACGTTAAGTGCCAACGCAGGTTGTACGATCCAGCCCTTTGGTAATAATGGGGTCTCTTCCGTTTATGATGGGGAATCTACGGTGCTTACAATTAATAATTCTGATCCTTGGTCTAACTATATTTTGGTAGAATTAATAGTAGATGGAAAACAAGTGCCAACGCCTAAAAGTTCTCCTGATTCTGGATTTGGAACGACTACATGGGAATATATTTTTCAAAATATTAATGCCAACCATACAGTACAAGCTGTCTGCTCCTTGCCGACCAATACAATAACAGCCAGCGCGCGTTTAGGAGGCACAATAAGTCCTTCGGGTGCCGTCACCGTCAATGCGGGGCAAAATCAAAGCTTTACAATTACACCCAATACTGGTTATAGCATTTCTACGGTGACTGATAATGGTGCAAACGTAACAGGATCTTTATCAGGGAATACGTATTCCTTAAATTTTGTGACAGAGGCCCATGCCATAATAGCCAGTTTTAGAACATCCGATGGGGCTACGTTATATCCAGGCACAGGTGGCGCACTGATAACCAGCGACGGGACATGGACATTTAGCGCCACCTCATCGGGAAGTGTCGGTAATTATTATATCTTACTCAATGGCAGCATTTATAATGCTGCAGGCGGCTATGCATCCATGTTATTGGTGAATCAAGGAAAGCTTTACGCCTATAATGGTAGTGCCAATAGTTGGTGGTGGTGGAACGGTTCTGGATGGACTGGTGCCACCAGTGATCCGCGGGGCTCACAAGGGGCATGGGGCAATTTGATTGGAGTGACGGGCAGTGGTGGTAACTTGACGAAAACAGCCGCGACCGGATGGGGCAATGGTGGCGCTGTTTATACCAAGCAAATAACGACTAATGGATCAGTGCAGTTCCAATCAAGCACGGTACCAGGCAATCCTAATTCAGTTGTCATGGCCGGGTTTATACCAGCTGGTAGCGCCTTTACTAACACCTATACTGGTTTTAGTTATTCAATCGTCCTTAAATACAATCAGGAAGAAATCTATGAAGGGCCATATTGTGTGTATATTTTAAAGACTCCTTATAACGCCAACGATACTTATAGCGTTGTGCGGAAAGGATCAATCATTAGCTATGTGAAGATTTCTAATAACACCAGCACCACATTTTATACGAGCAATACCCCGGCCTCAGGCCCGCTTGTAGCAGCGACGGCTATCTATGACAATGGCGGAACAATTACGAATATAACTGTTTCAGGAACTTAAGAAAAAGGGGACACTTTAAAGTGTCCCCAAAAAAAGGAGAATTTTGTATGAATACGCGCACCAAAAGCACATTTTTTTATTTTAGCCTTTTCATTTCAACGATGCTCTTAGCTGCTTTTCCAAGTCAAGCCCAGGCGCAATCACCAATACTTCTAATCCATAATTGCCAGGATTTGCAGAATATAGGTGCCGGCAACAATAGTTCTATGGGTATCTTTGAATCCTTGAATGGCAATTACATACTGGGCAATGATGTTAATTGTTCCGGGGTCATTTTTAATCCTATTGGATCATCTGTAGCGCCTTTTCAAGGCAATCTGGATGGTCAAGGCCACAGCATAAAATATCTTAGAATTACAGGGGGCAGTTTTTCCGGACTTTTTGCAGTTATAAATAATGGCCAAGTCACTAATCTTAATATTATGTCTGCCGCCATTACCGGGCCGGATAGCTCGAGTGTAGGCATATTAGCCGGGAGTATTGAAGGCAATAGTAAAATAAGCCAAGTCACCGTCCAAGGGACTGTGACCGGCGGCAAGCAGTCTGTGGTTGGTGGGATTGCGGGAAGTAATTCTTTTGGAACAATTTTCCAGTCTTCAGCGGATGTGATTGTAAACGGGGATTTTTCAGGTGGTCTGGTGGGTTATAATAGTTCAGGGACCATTGATCAATCTTTTTCAACCGGGAAGGTCACAGGAATGACCTATGTGGGCGGCTTAGCATCTGTTCATCAAGATATCCAAACACCTGGGGTGATCCAGGATTCGTATTCTAAGGCAATAGTCATTCTAACCAATGGATCATCCGCTTTGCCAGCTAATTATGATATGGCCGGGGGGCTGGTAGGGTTTGATAGCAGTAAAATCATTAATTCTTATGCCGCAGGGCTCGTGGCAACGGTCAATCCTCCCGTCAATTATCTTTTAGGAGGCGTGTTTGGGAATACCAATGCCCATTCCTCGTCGGTTAGTTTTTCCAATGTTTACTGGGACACGCAGGCCACAGACCAATCAGGCTATATGGCCCCGGGCGTTACTGGACTTCCCACGTCCCAAATGTATCTTCAGCTAAATTACGCGAATTGGGATTTTACAAATACCTGGATAGGAGACAATCAGCATTATCCTGCTTTAATATGGCAGGAAACTCCAACCATCGATTTATGGAACAGCTTTAGTGCCGTATCCCAGGCGAATCTATTTGAAAGTTTCAGTCCGCCGAACACAATCAATTGGTCTAACATCGATAATATAAGTAACATATCAGTCAAATGGTCGGATTTATTGACTTTGAGTAAACCCCTTGTTTGGAGCTATCAAACAGCTATTACAGCAAGCGGTGCTTTAAACTCAGTCAATTGGAACAGTCTAAAAAATCTTGGAGACAGCAATATCAACTGGTCTGATATAGTTCTCATGAGCAACTCAAACATCAATTGGGGTTCATTGAATCCTTTGGTCAAATCCGGTGCCAATTGGACTGACTGGGCACGATCGACCACATCAGGTATTAATTGGAATGATATTTTTATTGCAAGCAGGGCTGGGGTAAATTGGAGAGATATAAGCATTGATGAGAAAGTCGGGACCAATTGGGCCAATTGGGCCCAAATGACCAAATCCGGTATCAATTGGCCTGATCTATCAATTTTAAGTAATCAGGGAATTAATTGGAACAATGTCAGTATCTCAGATGATTCAATCAATTTAAGTGACTTAGCCTGGATGACTAAAGAAGGCATTGATTGGAAAAAGGTGAGTACTTTAAGTAGAGGTAACGTGAATTGGGACAGCGCTGCCATTTTAAATAAAGTCCCCATGAGCTTTACAGATCTTCATACTTTAAAGACTATGGGGGTTAACAATGATGGGAATTCTTCTCAAGCTTTTGCCTTTCCGAAGGTTTTATTGACGGTACATATCGTTGGTAATGGGGTAGGGTTTTTTGCAAGTACACCTGATGGACTTCAATGTGATTATCCATTATCAAATGATTGCACAGGATCGTTTCGATTAAACCAGCTAATACTATTAGATTTTATTTCAAGCGGTTCTTCAGTGACTAATTGGGGTGGATGTACGCCCATGAATGCTAACACATGCACTCTTATGCTAAATCAAAACACTGTCCTTGATATTACAGCGACTGTGACACCGCTTGCGCAGGATGGGGATGTTCTCAACGCAGGCTCAGGTGGAAGTCTGTTGACCAGTTTCGGGCCATGGTCATTTAGCCAGAACATGGTCAATGGCAATAATTATATTTTACTAAATGGCAACAACATAGGGGGTGGTTTTGGGATTTTATTGCTAGTGTATAACAAAGGCCAGGTTTACGCCAAAAGCAAGGTGGGGGGCTGGTATCATTTCAACGGTGCAGGCTGGGATGGCTTAAGCGCAGACCCGCGGGTGCCGCAAGTCGGATGGCAAAAAATGATAGGAGTTACAGTTCTAGGGAGTACCCTGACCAAAAGAGCTGTCACCGGATGGGGTAATGCCGGGTCCGTATGCATCAAGCAAATATCGAATTCAGGGTTAGTGCAATTTCAATCAAGCACAGTGCCAGGCAACAGCGCCTCTATGGTCATGGCTGGGTTTATAAACGCGGGTACAGCCTTTAGTAATTCGTACACAGGCTTTAATTATTCAATCATGCTTAAATACAATCAGCAGGAAATCCACGAAGGACCAAATGTGGTCTATACGCTAAACAGCATTTATAATGCCACCGACGTGTTTAGTGTGGTGCGTTCAGGATCAACGATCAGCTATACGAAAAATGGCGTGACCTTTTATACCAGCAAGACACCAGCCTCCGGCATCCTTGTTGCTGCCGCAGCGATGTATGATACGCTGGGAACGCTCACGAATACCGTTGTGTCTGGGTCTTAGCAAATAATATCTTTTGACAATTTAAATAATATCTGTAAAAATTCAGGTAAAAATTAAGGTTTGGGAGAGCGAAAAATCATGAAAATCAAAGAAAAACTGTCTGTTCCCATTATCATTTTAACCTTGACAACCTTCCTGTCAGCGGCAGTTTTACCTTTTCCAGCCTATGCCCAGGCCGTGTTCCTTCCTAAAGTAGGAGAGATGGTCAGGTTAAGTGAGCATGCCTATCAGCCGACCTTGATGAGAGGGGTGCAGATTGACCCTAAACACCCCATGCAATTGGATTTTATTTTTAGAGAAGGGGATGACAATTTAAGCCCGCGGGAATTTAAAGCAGAAACAACACGGATGGTGAAATATTTCCTGGCCACCCTGACGACCCCGGAAAAAGACCTGTGGGTCAATTTGTCCCCTTTTGAGAAGAACAGGATTGTCCCCGAGAAATTCGGCAAAACTGAAATGGGCCGTGATTTACTGGCGGAAGATTACATCCTCAAGCAATTGTCTTCTTCATTGATCTATCCCGAAGATGCGTCCGGCAAAGCATTCTGGTCGAAGGTCTATGAGGAAGTGGCTTTAAAAACAGGTTCCATCAATGTCCCCATGAATGCCTTTAATAAAGTATGGGTGGTGCCTAAGGACATTTTAATTTATGAAAACGCCAAAGGGGCCTTGATCGTCAATGGCAGCCTTAAAGTGATGCTGGAAGAAGATTTGCTGGCCGCGGGCCGATTGACCAAGGACCAGGCCTCTGGCGGTAAACTTGCACCTAGCACCGAGGAAGCCCTGCGCCAGGTGATCATTCCTTTGATTGAAAGGGAAATCAATGAAGGCAAGAATTTTGCCATCCTGCGCCAGGTTTATTATGCGCTGGCCCTGGCCACCTGGTATAAAAAACGCTTGAAGGAAAGCATATTAGGCCAGATCTACATGGCAAAAAACAAGACTGCCGGGATCACTTTTAGAGACGCGCAAGACAAGGAGAAAATTTATCAGCAATATGTCAGGGCCTATAAAAAAGGGGTCTTTAATTATATCAAAGAAGAAGAAAACCCCCTGACCAAGGAAATGGCCCCGCGCAAGTATTTTTCAGGCGGTAAAGATTTTACTAATACCGTTAAAGTGATGAGAGAGACAAGAGACCCCGGGCTTGCCCCCAAAGACCTGGCCATGAAGACCCATCTTGTCCGTTTCTTCTTGACCGCTGCCGCGGCAGGGATGGCTTTAGGCAGCCCTAAAGCAGCCCAAGCCCAGATATTCTCTTCAAGCCCTGGTTCGTCAGCCTATCAAATCAATGACGGCGCCGGTAACACTTATTTTTTACAATCCCTTAAACCCAATGAAGGCTTAGGCTATCTGGTCGACCAGTATGGCGATCAGGTAGGGACATTTTCAACAGCGACGTATGAAACCAACAATATTACACAATCGAATAATGTTGTTGTCACCAATTATTCTTATTTTCGTGAAGTCCTGACCATAGTTCCCGATGATCCTAACAGCCCTGTGGTCCTGGCCAATTTGATCTTGAATGACCCATTGGGCAATCCGGAGCATCTTGCTTCACCTGTTTATACGATTTCACAAGCGGCGTATAACAATAGTCCAAACACATTTATTAATATCATCGCGGACAATCCAAATACAAAAGAAGGATTGATATCATCCTTGAGCCATAACGGTCCGCATCCGGGCAATCTCTACGGTGCTTTGAGTGTTTCTTCTGGTGGCGTTAACATTAAATTCGATGAAACCTTGAGTGGTCTATCAACCCTGAACAATTGGACAGTGTCCGCGGCACCCATCACTTTAGCGGATAATAATACGAGGATAGCAGAGCAGTCCAATTTGATTTTAGGAGAGTCCTATCAATTAGGGCCCATTGTCAGCCAAACACCGGTGAACAATATCCCGGGCATAGCCGCGTATTACCAGGCCAGTTTGGTAGGGACAGAGCCCGGAGTGACACCACCGGCGAATGTGCAGTCCTTCGGGGTGATTACGACCGACGGGAAAATGATCCATCTTTTATTGGCCGAGGATACAGATACTTTAGCAAATATTAATTATTTCAGGGACGCCTTTGCCCAAGTCATTCCCGGCGATGACCTGCAGGCGCTTCAACGGTTCACCACGTTGACCAAGCAAAATCTATCAGGGCCATTTTCATCTACATTGCTCCAAACAGCCCTGGGGACTACGCTTGACTTAAATGGCCAAAATCCTGTGATATTGGCCCAAAATACCATGACAACCACCAATCAAACATCTAATTTTCCAATGCTTTTTCAAGGCATTGCCGGTGTCCCTACGATAGCATCGTCCACGAATTTTAATAATTGGTTAGAAACCAAGATCAACGCGATCAACCGGGCCTATCCCGGAGGACAAACAGCGTTTTGGGACATCTATACAGCTTTAAATTACCGCGCTTCGCTTTTTCAAGGCCAGGATGGCACAGATCCTGTTAAAGCTTATATAGAATACCAGGTCAACCAAGTTTTCTTTTATCCCCTATACTCCTCCTCGGACATTGCGGCAGGGGTGGATATTATGACCAAGGGAAACGGACGTACCTTGTTAAATAGCCAAATAGGAGGGCCTGACGCGCGCATCCTTGGCTTACTTGCCGGTTGGATAAAAGTTAAAAATGTTGCTGTGGATTATCCTGGTTTTGTCCCTGAAGCACTTATAATACAGGACCTTTTGGCCATTGGCCCTAGAAATACAGGTGTCGAATCAGATGAAGCTTACGCCACCATTGATGCAATGAATAATGCTGAAGCAGAATCGGGAGTATCAAGGACAGAGGCCCATCCTGCGGCAAAACCGAAACCTTTCCAAAAATCGATTGCAATACCAGGCGGGGCGCCGAAAGAATCGCTTAAAAAAGAAGAAGCAGTAGATTACGGCGGTATCAATTTTGATCCGGCCCAAATCAATATGAAGATCAAGTTCGACGGCGAAATGTTCCACATGGCCCCTGCGACCCTTTCTTTGTACAAGGGCTTTAAAGTTGATGGCCTTTTACCAACGATGGTCCGTATCCTGCCTTTTAATATTGAACGGTTTTTGAATCAGTAAATCACTTGGAAGACCTTAACGCGTGTCCGCCCGGTCAGGTCACGGCTTAAAATGAGGGGTTTAAAGTATTTAAGGCCAGCCCCGTCGAAGTAATAGAGTTTCATGATCATGGAATCAGCCAGCGCGTGGTCCATCAAACGGGCCACATATTGGCCGTCCTCTTGATACAGCACCACCGCATAGTTTAAATTCCCATCAGGGTTCACGTGTTCCACCACCAGGCCATCTTTAAGATAAAAGACACTGGAAGGTTCGCCTTCGCCGTATTGGGCAGACTGGATCTTGGCATCCATGGTATTGAGGTCAATCTCCAAGTTCTCACGGAACATCAATTGGCTGCTGTTTTGACCAAGCAAGGGCAATGCCTCGCTATATTTGGGCGGCCCGCCCATCGTTTGCCATAAATAATCAATAAAATCAGCTGAGCCGCGCTTGGGCACCTCTTTTAAAAGCAGGGCATTGGCATTGATTTCCTCAATCTTTTTGATGTTCCAGCGCCCGGTAAAGGCGATCATTAAATTGTCGTCGACAAGTTCAGTGTAGACCAAGACATAACTGTGCGGATGTTTATCATGGGTCATGCTCAAAAGGGTCTGGATTTGATCGTCACTGATAATGCCTTTAAGGGTCTGGGCAGCGTCAATCTTATTCTCTGAAGCAATGGCCAAAAGCAGGGTGGTGGCGTCAGAAAGCTTTAAGCCGCATTTGACCAGATATTCTGCCGCACGGTTGCCGCTGGAATTAAGCATGCGCAATATCCCGCGGGCCTGGTTTTCATCCTGGGATAAGAACATGTTCCCCATCCAAAAACCCACGTCCCCTTTGTCTAAGGAAGCCCCATCAAAAGGCACCGCGCGATGGGCCATGGCCTTGATAAAATGCCCCGGCGCCCACCAGGTGTTTACAATGCTGTCAGGCGGGGTATCGGTTTTAATCTTGGTCAAAGCCTCATCCCACGTTGAGTTATAAATGGGTGTTAAGATCGTGCGTATGTCGTGATTGGCGGTAAATATAATCAAAGCGCTTAAAAGCACAGCCAAACCCCAGTCGACATTCCGTAACTTTATAAATTGATTGGTGGCCGAGGCCGCTAAAATGGACAAGGGGATGGTGGTAAAAAGGATAAAACGTTCACCCGTTAAACTGAGCATCACAGTCACGGTGAGAAAAATAGTAAGGATGAGGGTGTCAATGGCCAGGGCTTGACGGAAATTTTGCAGGCTCAAGCGCAGGGAATAAAACAAGCCGCCTAAGGCCATCATGATAAAAATCAAATCCGGCCAGAAAAATGGATTATTGGCAGTAGCCGAATTCCCTAAGCTTGTGATGCTGGCTAAGGTGGGTTTATTCAGTTCTCCGACGGCCATGAACAAATTGGGCCATAAATCAAGCCCCCGGTGGTTGAATTTCCTTAATTCCCCGAAGCCTTCCTTAAATAGGGTGAAAAAGTCCTGAAAAGAAAAACACATGCTCACCACCAAAAGGGTGGTGCCGATAAAAATGGAAATGAATAAGATGTTTTGGCGGGCATGAGTTTTATCTTTTTTAATAAGGAAATTAAAAGCAGCCACGCCCAAGGCACAGATCACACCGATCAAGAACAATAATCCCCAGCCTTGCCAGAACAAGGCATAAACGGCAAGGGTCAATCCAAATCCAAATGCCCACAGGTAGCCGTCTTTTTTGGAGGATGGCCGCAGCGCTAAAAAAAGGCAGCCTAAAAGCAACAGGGGAAATAAAATATTATAGGGGTCTGTGCGAAACCATCCCAGGGAGCCGCGTTTCAAATTAATGGGCGCCATGACCAAAAATAAGGCCCCCACAAAGGAGGCCAGCACCGAATAATTCAGCACCCGGCAGACCCATAAAAAAGCAATCAAGATCAATGCATAGGTAAACAGCGGCGTATAAGCCACGGCTGTCATGAGGGGGATGTTAGGGTCAAATAATTGCAGGAATTTGTAAATAACAAATCCCCAATAAGGATGCAGGGTAAAAGGCTGCCACAGCCCAAAGGGAGCGCCCATCAGGGGATTAAAATATTTACTGCCTTTAATAGTGTCCGCGATGCGGCCTTTGTGGACAATGTTTTCAGTCAGGTTATAAAAATCAAAAGGGTCGGATTCCAAAAGATAGATTTTTTGAGCGGGGGCACCAGGACTATTGGCCAGGCTCAAGGTGGCCTTATCAATCGCGTCCATGACATGTTGATGGTCGGTATGCATGGTTTCATTGAGTTTTTCTTCGGCCAGGTGATTGGCCAGGGCCGGAGGCATCGTGGGCGCATTGTTCAGGATTTGTTTAAGGAAGGTCTGTTTGAGATTGTAGATGACCAAAAGCGTCGCCTGATCATGCGCATCGTCCCACATATGCGCCCGTAAAGGATAAAGCCGTACGTAAGAGCTAAGGATGGTAAGCACAACCCAAGCCAATACCCAAGCCCAAAATGTAGATTTTTTATTCATAATTATAATATTATTCCCTCCCCCTTGTGGGGAGGGTTAGGGAGGGGGGAGTGCAGGTTGCCAACCAAGAGAGCATTGAAAATGAAAGCACCCCAGGTAAACCCCCGACCGACAAACAAAGAATTATGGCACACTTTTCCTATATTGCAAATATTGCCAATGTATTTTATCAGAAGCAATAGCAATACTAGAGTTCATCTCTGATTCTCTTTTCGCCATAATCATCCCCAAAAGCCGTCCCTGATCATCAAGAATAGGCCCACCACTGTCGCCATGATGGAGATCAAGGTCCAATTCAAGAAAATCACTAGACCCGCTGCTACGGTTCTGAAGAATGCTCTTCACATGCCCCGACAAGATCGATTGATTATCAAAATCTGAATTCCCTATCGCAAAAATAGGATCTGCGATATTAATTAGAGAAGAGTCTGCCCATACAACGTCCTGGAGCGGATAAGGCGGATTGACCCGCAGAAAACTAAAATCATATTCCCCGGAGGCAAAAAGCACCTGGGCCGGCAATTTGGTGCCATCCCGCAGGATGACAAAGATATAGGGGGCATCGATGATGGTATGGGTATTGGTCACAATAATGCCGGAGGGGTCAATGACGATCCCTGCCGCTGTGCGGTAAAAGGTGGCCTGGCGGGGAGGGGAAGTCGGCATGATCCGGGTCAGTTCCGTCCTCACTGTCACCATTGATTTTTCTGTTTGCTGGATACGCTCAATCAGCCCGCTGTCCGCCCACACCATATTGGGTGTCATTACCAGCCATATATTGGCTGTCATTGCGAGGACCCTGCACCATAGGGTGCAGGGGACGAAGCAATCCCGTAGATCAGTAATTATCCTTGACGTAGAAAGCATAAGCAATTACTATTCTCTCATAAATTTTTATGAATAAAATAGATATCCGACCCTTTAAAGCCCAGGACAAGGCTTCTTTGCGTTTACTATGCTGCGATGTGGCAGACCGCGGGGGCCCTATTGAAAATTTTTTCCCTGACCGTGATGTGGCAGGGGATATGCTGACAAAGTATTACACGGATTACGAGCCTGAATCGACCTTTGTGGCCGTGAGTGACCAACGCCTGGCCGGTTATATCAATGGCTGCATGGATAATCGCCGTTATGGGCTGGTGATGTTCTGGCTCCTCATGCCGGCCATGCTGATAAAAGCTTTTAAACGCGGTCTTTTTTTTAAGCCAGAGATCCATCAGCTTTTGCGCGGGAGCTTAAAGAATTGGCGCAGGATCTTTGTTTGGCGAAAGTCGTCTTTTCACAGCCACCAAGGGCATTTGCATATCGGCATCGCGGCCGATTTTCGTGGCCAGCAGGTGGGACGGAAATTGATCAATGCCCTGGTGGAGCATGCCTTGGTTCAGGGCATTACTGAATTGGCAGCCTCAGTCCATGACGCCAACAAAGAGGCCGCTGATTTTTTTGAAAAACAAGGGTTTGTGGTGCGCGAGCGTTATCCCATGGTCTTGATCCGTGATGGAAAGGAAGAACATTATCATTCCCTATTATATGTCAAAACAATTGCAATCCATTAGTATGAAGAGATTTTTCCCCAAACCGTCTTCCCCCCTCTTTTTTATAAAGAGGCCTGCCGCTTCTGCGGCAGTCAGGCATCGAATTTGCAATAGTATAAGCTCGGGGTTAGGGGGAGTTCCTAGACTAGAAACCGTCATTCCCGCGAAAGCGGGAATCTCATTGAGTATTATTACTATACTCTCTGTCTGTCTCATCACCCCCACCTTCGCCGACCAACCCAAAATCGGCAGCGTGACTTTGTCCCCCACCGACCGTATCCTGGTCCTTGCCCCCCATCCCGACGATGAAGTCTTAGGCGCCGGCGGTGTGATCCAGCAGGCCGTGGCAGAGAAACTTCCCGTCAAGGTTGTTTTTTTGACCTATGGGGACAGCAATCAATGGTCTTTTTTTCTTTACCGCAAGCATCCCGTGGTTTGGCCGGCGGCGGTGGAAAATATGGGCTTAATCCGGCATGATGAGGCGATCAATGCGTCCCAAATTCTAGGGCTGGGGCCGCAGAATTTGATATTTTTGGGCTATCCGGATTTTGGCACCTTAAATATCTGGTATTATCATTGGAACCTGCGTCCCGCGTATAGAAGCATCATGACCCGTGTGATTGCTGTACCGTACAAAGGGGCCTATCATTTTGGCGCGCCGTATAAGGGGGAAGCCATTGTTGAGGATTTAAGGACAATTATAAGGGCTTTTAAACCGACCAAGATTTTTGTTTCCCATCCAGCGGACCATAACGGGGACCATTTGGGTCTATATTTGTATTTGCGCGTGGCCCTATGGGATGAAGGGATGGATGGAGGTGTTCAATTATACCCGTATCTCATCCATTACCTTACATGGCCCAAACCTAAAGGTTTTCATCCTGAAATAGATTTGACACCTCCTGACGCTTTGGCCAATGCTGAAATCTGGAAACAATACCATTTAAGCCCATCCCAGATAGTGACCAAGAAAAAAGCCTTAGAGGCGCACAAGACCCAGTTTTTTTCGTCCCCTAAGTATCTATTGTCCTTTGTGAAATTCAATGAACTTTTTGGCGATATCCCGCCGCTGAAGATGCGTTTAAATGAAAATGTTTCCATCATCTCCGGGCAGAAGAAATTAATGACCACAATGGAATTGCCCGAAGAATTAAATGAACGCGAGCGCACCGCTTTTGTCGGTGTCGACTGGAAATCCTTGCGTTGGGGCCCTGAAAACCTGATTGTCACGATAGGGCTATCCAAGCCCCTGGCCCAGGATGTAGAGGCCTCGATTTATTTTTTCGGTTACACCCATCGCACACCTTTTGGCCAAATGCCCAAAATCAATGTGCGCTTGGGTGTTTTAAGCTACAGCGTCTATGACCAGACCAAGCGCATGCCCCAGGATGTGGTCAAGATCAGCCGGAACCCCAATGAGATCACCATCACCGTGCCCTTGAAACTATTAGGCTATCCCCAAAAAATCCTCACCAGCGCCCGCACAACCCTAGGCAATTTCCCCCTGGACAACGCCTCATGGGTCGTGCTCGAACTGCAATAACAATTATTCCCTCCCCCTCCGTGGGGAGGGTAAGGGAGGGGGGAACATTATGAAACCAATTGTCAAACAAGCGTTTATCACCTCACTCACCGCGGTCAGTTGTTTGTATATCGCGCGATGGTGTCGATTGCCTCAGCCTTTTTGGGCGGTGATGAGTTCCATCGTTGTGATGCAAGCGGATGCAAAGGCCACCATCAGCGCTTCCTGGATGAGGGTTGCCGGCACCTTGGCCGGGGCCCTGGTGGGAGGATCATTCTTAACCCTTTGGGGCAATCATGTTTGGGCATTTGGCGCGGCCGTGGGAGCAGTGGTCATCATCTGCGCTTTGTTAAGATTGGCAGAAAGTTATCGTATCGCCGCCGTGACAGTGGCCGTTGTGATGCTGATGGGGAACCCTGATTCTTCCTGGACAACAGCCATTGACCGGTTTTTGGAGGTCTCTTTCGGCATCCTAGTCGCTCTTTTGATCTCTGCCGTATTCAACCCGTCCTATGTCTATCAACATTTACGCGCCGTAACCGTAAAATTGTCTGATAAATTCAAGAAATAATTTTCTAAATACCTTTAAGAGGAAAGCCGTCTGCGGAGTCATTCATTGGGTGGTTTTGAGCATATAAATAGTGTATACTTAACTAGAGGAGAAATAATTTATATAATATGAGAACGAGTCCGCCAATATCAATTTTAATTCTGGTGTGTTTTTTTATTACTTCTGTGGCAGGTCCAATGGCCCGAGCGGATGATTTTCGTTTGCCAGCACCTGGAGTAATGGTACATCTAAGTCCTGAGTTTAATCCACCAATATTAAAAGGCATCAAAGTTCATTCTGATAATCCATTTCGTTTTGATTTTATCCTTGATAAAGGCGACAGCCAATTATCTAATAAGGTTTTAAAAGAAGAATCAAGCAAACTGATTAAATATTTTCTAGCCAGCCTAACCATCCCTGAAAATGATTTATGGGTAAATCTAAGTCCATATGAAAAAGACCGAATTATTCCTAACAGTTTTGGTTTAACGGAAATGGGGCGTGACCTGTTAGCTGAAGATTATATGCTCAAGCAAATAACTGCCTCATTAATTTATCCCGAAGACGTGATTGGAAAGAAATTTTGGAAACGTGTATATGAAGAGGCCTTTATAAAATTTGGCACAACCAATATACCAGTGAACACATTTAACAAGGTATGGATAGTGCCGGAGAAGGCTGAAGTGTATGAGAATGCTAAGGCCGGTACAGCTTATGTTGTGGAATCAAAACTCAAGGTCATGCTTGAACAAGATTATCTTTCGTTACAGAAACATGAAGGGATTCAATCGAAGCAGGCGCAGATTATGGATACAAGTCAATTAGGTGGTCAGATCGTACGCGAGATAGTTATCCCTCAATTAACCAAGGAAGTTAACGAAAACAAAAATTTCATCCGGCTTCGTCAAGTGTATAACTCATTGATACTTGCCGCCTGGTACAGGAAGAAAATCAAAGACAGTATCTTAAATCAAGTGTACGTAGACAAAAGCAAAATTAAAGGATTGTCATCCCGGAATGTCTTGGTCGAGGGGGCATCTAAAGGAGATATTGAAGCGATCTACCAACGCTATCTCCAGGCCTTCAAAAAGGGCGTTTATAACTACATCAAAGAAGATATTGATTCCGTAACTCAGGAGGCAATTCCTAGAAAATATTTCTCTGGCGGGACAAGTTTTGTTGAAGAAGAATTAGATCCTGCTATGACATTTACAAGTACGGACAATGCAATGAGCTATAAACGAATCAAGAAACTTATGCGTGTAGATTTTTATTTGCGCACTGCCGACGATTATTCCAATGCTGTACAAGAGAACGCAAGAAGAATAGGCGAAATACAAAATGTGTTGCAAGTCCAAAAAGTCAACGAGAGCAAGGCAATGATATCTGGGGTAGAAGCGAGAAGGATACTTAATGCAAACGCATGGAACATAGGGAAGGTAAGGGGACAGTTAGGAATGAAATCTAATGCAGATTGTTATACATTTTTTGAATCGATAGGTTTATTAGGTGATTTACAAAAAAGATTAAAAGAAGATTTGGAAAGAGAAAATTGGTCCAAAAAGGCAGTTAGTGATCAGTATGGGGTTACTTTTAAAGTGATTGACTTGCTGATTAAAAAGTCAGGAATTGTTCGTAAATTGATCGATAGGGGAGAAGCGTTGGAAGTGCTAGAATCGCATCATTGGAAAATAGATGAATCAAGAAATCAACTCGGAATGAATAAACAAACTAAAATCTTCGAATTCTTTGAATTGCTGGGATTGAAGCAAGATCTGAGAGGGAAATTAGAAGAGGCTTTGAGATTAAACAAGTGGAATGTAACAGCTGCTGCTATTGAGCTTGGCGTGTCTGATCTTCTAATTAGCAGATTAATAGTTGATTTTGGTTTGGTACGCAAAAAGAGAGATCAAGACAAAGTGCGCAGTGTGCTTGATGCGCATGGCTGGAGAATTGGAGAAGTAAGAGGAGAATTAGAAATAGGTAATAACGAAAAATATTTCGATTTTTTTGAATCTTTAGGTTTATCAGACGAATTGAGAGAAAAATTAAAGGCTGTTTTAATTGAAAGTAATTGGGGTATTCAGAATGCCGCTCAAAGATTTGCAGTTAGTGAACACACGATGAGCACATTGATTGATGATCTTGGCATAGTTCATCAGCAAAAAGATAAAGATAATGTGAGGAAGATGCTTGACGAGCATAATTGGAGAATAGGAGAAATTAAGAGAGAATTGGGCATGAAAACTACGGAAAATTATTATAGGGTTTTTAAATCCTTAGGTCTTTTGACTGAATTACGAGAGCAATTAGAAAGATCTCTGAATGAAGAAAATTGGACTATTAATTCTGTTGCAGAAAGGTTTAAGGTTTCGGCCAATGCTATTAATTTCTTAATTGATGCATTTGGTATTGATAAAATCAGCTGGCAAGAGGCGAGAGTTGCAAGAATACGGACAGTGTTACGAGGTTTAGAAGGACCCGTTACATTGAAACAAATTATGAAGGCGACAGGGTATTGGTCTGGAGCATTACAAACATACCATTATAGAACTTTAGTAGTTGAGGAAAATATGCGACGAGTACAAAAGGAAATGGGGCGTCCTTTAATTGAGATTTTTTCAATGGATGAAACAGACGAAGAACTTAAGATTAAGGCTGATTTTCTAGATCAACAAATAGAAAAATATCATTTGGACAGTATTATTTCTGGGACTGTTGAAGATCTGGAAGTTTTGATGGATGTTTTAATGCTCTTGGATATTCAATTACCGCCTTCTCTATTAGAGGCGATTTCAGTGCATGCGTACCGGGGAATTAGAGGTCAACCGGTTGATTCTGTCAATACTACTGATTTTGATGAATATACCGCAACTAAAAACAGTATTCATTTAAATGATTTCGAACATGCAACAAAAGAATCGTCGATCGTGATTGAAGGCAGGCTTGAGGGCGGGTTTCGTCAACTGCAGATTACAGGAGATCGGTACAGGACGGCTGATGTGGATGAACACGGGTATTTTAAGGTGCGCATAATTTTGCCTAAAGGCAAGAAGGTTAATTTAATCCTGTTTGGTTTTGATAGAAACAAGCAAATTACCGGCCAAATCCAACCGGTAGAAATTCAACAAACAAGCACGGCAGTAAGCCCGGAGGAGGCTTTGGTCGAACTTCTATATCAGCGTGAGGATTTGCGTAAATCCATTGATTCAAAGCCGGAGCAATTAAAATATGTGATTAACCGTCTGGAATTGGGGCTTTTAGGATATTTTACAGAAGATGAAGATGGCGGTTTTCGTGAAATTAAAAACCGCATCAGAAAAGCCCAATCGGCAAAAAACATGTTTATGGAAAAGATTTACACCGGAATTGAGACGAAATTCAAAGCAATACAAAATGAGCCAGTGGATGGTTTTAGGCAAAAGGATGATAAAGGCAATGCTCAACATGTGTATTTTTATCAAAAATATATCATCCATGAAATTCGCCAACGGATTCTGTCCCAATTAAAAGGAGATCCTAATGGCTTACCTGGCGTGATTCTAGCATTGGAACAAGGGCTTGGTAAGACGTTAATTGCATTAGCATTGATGAGGTGGCATCCTTATGGAGCATTAGGTGTGATCCCTAATGCTTTGGCTCCGACATGGGGAGAGCAGGAGTCAAAGTTATTTAAGGATCAGGAAACGAACATCATTGCCAGTGGCGAGCATAAGCAAAGAGCCAAGCAATTAAAAGATTCTCGTAAACGTATTAATATCGTGACCTTGGAATTTTTGCGTAGTGATACGTTCGGCCGTTTTGAAGGGATGAATCGTGATCCAAAACAGCTTGTTGTATTTGATGAAAGCCAATCGTTAGGCAATGAAGAAAGTTTGCAATCTCAGGGAGCAGACAATATTGAAGCAGGATTTAAGATTTTGCTTAGTGGAACTCCAATTGTTAATCTTGCATCTGTAAGGAGTGTAATCAAATTCTTAGAAAAGAACAATAGAGGATTAAGTGATGCAAGAGTTTTTGCCCGGCTGTTTAAAAAATCTGACCCGGAATCACTGAAATTATTATATTTCATGGTCAGGAAATATACATTGCGTATTAAAAGCAGGCATGTTTTTAAAGAGTTTGACCCTGATTTGCCTTTGGAAATTCAGCTCGATCGTCTGCCTAAGAAAGTGGATATTCTTCCACAAAAATTGGGGGCCTTCACGCTTACATCTGCTCAAGAAGATTCGATTTTTGAATTTTTCACGAATTGGTCACAATGGGTTTTAAATCAAACCACGAAAGGCATGCGCACACAAGTTGATACAGAATTTCATCAACAGAAACATGATGATAGTTATTTTTCCCAATTGCATGCATTACAGCAGATCATGACTTTCCCGGACTATTTTGATCGAGCTTCTCAAGAAGAAAATCCTAAAATGGTAAAGTTAGACCAAATTATTCATCATGAAGTAGATGAGCTTGGAGGGAAAGTATTAATAAGCGCCAAGTATAATGAAGAGATTCAACGATACGTTAAAAGATATCGCAAGGGAGGGTATGGTGTTGTTACCTTCTATGGGGAAACGGACCAGGAATTTAAAACAAAAGGAGGGTGCCTGGCTAATGAACAAGGTGAGCTTTTGAATTTCAAGAAAAAGAATGATCATGAGTTTTTAATCGGAAAAGATGGAAGGCCTATCCTGGATCCAAGGGTCGGGGATTTGGGTGAAGCGGCTGATGCTGGCCCGATAACTCCTAAAGATTATAATCGATTGGTTTTTCAGAATGATCCCAAGGTTCAAATAATGATCACCAATGATGCAACAGGGGGTATTGGGGTTACTCTTACCGCAGCTAATGCGACTATTCGCACTAATCCCGGACGTAATGCGATGGTTGAAGATCAATTTGATAAACGCATAAACCGTATTGACAATAGCAGAAAAAAATACGAAACAAGGCACTATAGATTGGAGGCTCATTATTCCCAACAGTTTTTAAATAAAATGAAGAATTGGGTGGAATGGAGAAAGAAACAAGGGGGAGCAAGGAAAGAAAGAATATTTTCTGTTCTTCCCATAAGCGAAGTGACAGCACGGATGCGCAGAGACCGCTTAAATGTTTTTGAAAGTCTTTATGACAAATATTTTAAACAAGGAACCTACGATGAAGTACAGGATAGTGTTTTCCAGGCAGACAGGATTATTTTAGAGATTATTTTAAGCGGTTTTGAATCAGCGAAAAACATGGAAGATCTCGATATTAATCGGATGCGCAGTAAGTTCCCAGGATTGTCTTTAAAATCGAATTCAGAAATGCAAGTTGATAATGGTAAGGAAGATGATAAGGCTATGAGAGCTGGACATGATTTGCAAGATGCTCACAGAAGAGTTGAATTTATATCTTTAAATACTGCAAGTTCAGCAATAAAAAGCCAGCAAGATTTGGGTGGCATTGATTTGACTCCTGCAAATATGAATTTACAAACTAGAAATAATGTCGGAGAAATCAAATTCCACATGAATCCGGCCATGTTCCAGCAATTGCAAAACGCCCCTGGTTTTGTACCAGTCATTATTAATATCCAGCCTATGACGGATTTACGTTTGTTTCTTGGCCTCGCAGAATCAAGTCACAATGCGTCAGCAACCAGTTAAGAATAATCCCCATGTCAAATGAGACTCGTTTCATTTGTAACTAGAAATAGTTACATAATCCGTGAGTTGTGCTATATTTAATTATGTGCAAGCTTGAAAAGCTTATAGCCGCGCAAATTGCCATTTGATCATATTGCATGAGCCGCACCCGAGAAATATATTAAAAATGTATCAAACAGAACAAGTTTATATGGTTCTAAGTGAGGAGAATTTACTATGATTGATATGATGGAATATAAAGGGTATTATGGATCCGTCCACTATAGCGATGAAGACAAATGTTTTTTTGGTAAAATGGAACATATTAGGGATATGGTAAGCTAAGAAGGGCATGATAAAGAAAATGAATCCTAATCAAGTGGTGATTTCAGCATTAGAAAAATATCTGCCCAGGCTTACGTGAAAGGAAGGCTGCCAAGATGAAATTACTTTATACCAAACGCTCACCCTTTGCCCGTAAGGTCAGGGTCATTGCCTTGGAAAAAAACATAGCTTTGGATCTGGTGGATGAAGACCTGCAAAAAAAATCCCAACGGCTTTTGGACGCCAACCCTTTGGGAAAAGTCCCGACCCTGGTTCTAGACAACGGCACAACCATCTTTGACAGCCCAGTTATTTGCCAGTATTTGGACAGTATTAATGATCAGAACATCATGGTCCCGCGTGAAGCCAACGAACGCCTCGAAGCCTTAAAATGGGAAGCCTTTGCCGACGATTTAATGGTCGCGGCCATTAATCTCTATATGGAAAAAATCCGCCATCCCCAGGATTTTCATAAAGATTTTTGCGCTAATTTGGAAAAGAACATACGTTCATCCTATGGATATATCGAAAAGCATCTGCCCCAACTTCAGAAATTTAATTTAGGCCCCATAGCTATTGCCTCAGCCATCGGTTATATCCATTTTCGCCTGCCTCATTTGAAGGTGCAGGGGGCTTTGCTGCAATGGTTTGAAACAATTTCCCAACGTCCAAGCATGGCCCAAACAATCCCGGTGGCATAATATGGCCCGTCGTAAACTTGATGTCCGGCGAAACCAAGCCGTTAAACTGCCTAATGGCCGCACGGTGCGTATTACAGTCATTCACCATCCCGGTGCCGTTATCATCGCCCCATTTTTGGACAAGAACACGGTCGTGATGATGCGCCAATTCCGTCCGGCGCTCAACAAGTACATTTATGAATTACCCGCCGGCACACTCGATCCCCATGAACCCATCGCCACCTGTGCCCGACGCGAACTTTTGGAAGAAACCGGCCTATTGGCCAAAAAGCTGACTAAATTAGGTTCTATTTATCCGGTACCGGGTTATTCAACGGAAATCATCCATATTTTCAAAGCCGAACAACTGACCCTGACCCAGTCCCAACCGGAAGAATATGAAGTGATTGAAACAATACCCATGACTAAACTTAAGGTGCGTCAGCTAATTGCCCAAGGAAAACTCATGGACGCCAAAACCATCTGCACCCTGACCTTCTGCCAATGGCTATAAATCCCCCCTCTTTAGTATAAAGAGGGGGTTAGGGGGAGTTCAATTATTCCTAATCAATCATCCTTCCTCAAACACAACGCCTCATCCCTAATCCTCCTCGCCAGCATCTCCCTCGGCTGCCTCTTAGGACTTATCTTCAAAGAAAAATCCATCATCTTCAAACCCTTCGGCGACATTTTTCTCAATCTGCTCTTCACCATCGTCGTCCCCCTGGTCTTTTTCTCCATTGCCTCGGCGGTCGCGGCCATGAACAATATCAAGCGCTTAGGCAAGATCATCCTATGGATGATGGTGGTCTTTACCGTGACCGGCATCATTGCCTCAGTCCTGATGCTCTTTGCCGTAAAGATATACCCTCCGGCGCAAGGCATCAATATCACCTTGCCCGTTGATGTCCATTTTGAACAGTTAAAAGTGTCAGATCAAATCGTCAAGGCTTTTACTGTTTCTGATTTTTCCGACCTTTTTTCAAAAAAGAACATGCTGGCCTT
>Ga0206950_1040_pt1 | contig 32577 bp, 32 predicted proteins | sample Alteio_BWOrgHeat_41_FD_152954 | JGI IMG/M metagenome (GOLD analysis project Ga0206950, IMG submission 152954) | Enriched cells from forest soil in Barre Woods Harvard Forest LTER site, Petersham, Massachusetts, United States -... | ecosystem: Environmental > Terrestrial > Soil > Temperate forest >... | reverse complement strand
TATTACAAAAAATATTTCCGCATGATGCTAAAGCTTGGCTAGATTTGTTGGAAGCAACAAAACTCTTATCCCAGCTTTCTCATACTTCGCAACAAACCAAAAACACGAGTCAATTAGCACTCCTGGAATCTTTAAATACACTCTTGCAAGAAGCATGGCTTAGGAAACCAAATCTTGAACGTTGGCATCTTTCAGATGATGCTTTATCTGCTGAGAAAAAGAAAAATATTGCCGAAGCCTTAAATGAGATGCATATTTACGGTACCATCGAACCCATCAAAATTGATAATCATTACCGACAATATGATTGTGCCCTTTTAATGGGTGCATTAGAATCTAGAGTTCATCTTCGCCTAAACTACCTTTTAGATCTATGGAAAAAAGGCCTAAAGTTCAATCGGTTATTTGTGCTTACGGGATCTCGTTCCTTAGATCCAGCACAAGAGCCAATAACCGCAACCCTCGCTGCTTTGAAAATCGATACAACCGAAGAAGAAATGACTGGCTATCTGCTGAAAACCGCATTGAAAGAAAGATCTAAAACCGATCCCGCTTTTCAAAATTTTGAGCGTGAAGTCGAGATTATTCATATGAATGCCCCTGCAAAACCCGATGCCACTCGAGCAAATGCAACAGACGTCATCACAAAATGGAAAGATCAGTATGACAATTCCGCAAATCGAAACATTTTACTCATTGCTAATCAGCCCTATATTCCCTACTATGCAGGCGTTCTGACGAGAATTTTATCACACGATTTTTCCGATCCCGTTCAAAGTCTCGCAAAAACCTATACGCACTTTAAATTGGCCAATGGAACGGAAATTGAAGCCATTGGAGAAAAATCGACAGCGGGCATTATGGTAACGTTAGACCATTTAGCAAGATTTTTTTATCAATATTTACCGCTCTTTCGAAAAGAATTAAATGAAAAACCCTCACTCTAATACAATATTACTCGCTAAACAGCTAATAGAATGTCCTTCTGTCACACCCGAAGATGGTGGATGCCAAGAAATATTAGCGCATCGCCTAGAAAAATTAGGATTTAAGATAAGACATCTTCCATTTGGCGCGGTTAAAAATCTTTGGGCGGTTCATGGCACAGAATCCCCTCTACTGGTTTTTGCAGGGCATACCGATGTCGTCCCCCCTGGTGATCTCAATGAATGGGAAACGCCCCCTTTTAGTGCCACTATCAAAGGCGATTATTTGTATGGTCGAGGTGCAGCCGATATGAAAGGCAGCATTGCTGCCATGATCACCGCTGTCGAACAATTTTTAAAAAAATATCCAAATCATCCCGGTTCTATCGGTTTCTTAATCACGAGCGACGAAGAAGGACCTGCGGATAACGGTACCCAAAAAGTGATGGAGACCTTAGACAAAGAAGGGGTCCATATTGACTATTGCATTGTTGGGGAACCTTCCAGCAAAGAATTATTAGGCGATACCATTAAAAAAGGCCGTCGAGGCTCTCTGAATTGTGTTTTAAAGGTGCTCGGCAAACAAGGTCATGTGGCTTATCCCATGCTAGCGGATAATGCCATTCATCGCGCGCTATTAGTGTTACATGAATTATCGATAACCGAATGGGACAAGGGAAATGACGATTTTCCCGCAACCAGTTTTCAAATCTCTAATATCAACGCTGGCACCGGTGCGCAAAATGTGATCCCTGGAAGCCTTGAGTGCCAATTTAATTTTCGTTTTAGCACTGCTATCACGCCAGAAACGTTAATCGCTCGCATCAAAGATCTGTTCAAAACACATCAATTGCAATATGAGCTTCACCATAAAACCTCCGGTATTCCCTTTTTAACTCAAACCGGCAAGTTGCTCACCACGACAACCGAAGCCATCGAAGAAATGATGGGACATACTCCCATTGCATCAACAACGGGAGGCACATCCGATGGTCGCTTTATTGCCCCTAGAGGCACAGAAGTGATTGAAATGGGCCCTTGCAATGCCAGTATTCATTGTGTGAATGAGCACGTTAAAATTGAAGAATTAAATCGGTTATCTGCTTTGTTTGAGCGTATTTTAGAGAAGATCTTAAAAACTGCCACCCAAATAGGTTAATTCAATCTGCTCTGGTAATACTCCTTTCCCTAATTGATATTCCACCACCGCTAAACGCGCAATATCTTCTGCTAAGGGATAACCTTCCACGCGTTCCCAATGCCCTTCTGGTAATTCAATATCGTCTAAAGATTGACGCTTTTCTTCCGAACAAGGCTGCATAATACCCGCATTATCCGCTTGGAAAAGCCCCCAATACACTGCCCCTATTCGTGCATCAATCATGGCCATAATCGCCTTGTGGTGCGTTGTTCGATAACTGCCTGCTGCCAATGCTTGTAAAGTCGAAATAGGAAGAATGGGTTTTTGAAACGCATAACCAAAAGCCTGCACCATACTGCACGCAATTCTAATACCAGTGAAACTACCCGGACCGCGACCAAAAGCAAAGGCGTCTAGATCGGCTAAGGTGAGATTCGCTTTTGCTAATAACCGATCGATAATGGGTAATAAAATTCGGGTATGCGCCTTGGGCGCCAGTTCATTTTCGGCAATGATATTACCATTGTCATAGAGCGCAACCGAACACGCATCGGTAGAGGTATCGATCGCTAGTAGTTTGATTATATGAGACATTATCGTAGGGAGAGACCGCTAAGCGACGCACTTAAGAACTGCTGGAAAGTACGACGCTTAGTGGTTAAGAGTGACTTAAGCGGCTGCAGCTAATTTTGCTGCGGCTGGCTTACGTGCACGTCTTTTGCGAGCCCCAGCAGCTTTCGCTTTAGGAGCAGCACGTCTTTTCTTTGCACCGGCTGCTTTAGGCTTACGGGCAGTCTTTCTCTTCTTAGTCGCTTTCTTAGCAACAGCCTTTTTGGCGGTCTTCTTCGCGCCAACTCGCTTCTTAGCGACTTTACGCTTTGCGCCCGCTTTCTTGGCTACTCGCTTTTTAGCAACCCGTTTCTTAGCAGCGGGTTTCTTAGCAACTCGCTTCTTAGCAACGGCTTTCTTAGCAACAGCTTTTTTAACAACTCGCTTCTTAGCGACTCGTTTCTTGGGTTTTGCTACAGCGGATGCCGCTTTAGCAGGTTTTGACTTCTTAACAGCTTTCTTCTTTGCCATTCTAGATCTCCTGTGGCTTGACTTAAAAATTACACAATACAAACATAGCACAAATACTACATTAGTACATATCACAATAGCAAACTTTTTTTCAAAAAGACAATTATCCCTACCGCACAGTCTGTCCAAATACTCTGAAATATAAAATATTGCTGATATTTTCAGTAAAATTAAAATGTTGCTAGATGAATCGCGACATGAAAAAAAGTTCTTAAAAACAAAGATAGGTCATTTTTTTTAAAAATATTTTTTTTCTAAGCCAATTCGGGACCGGATTGTTGCATCGTTTTTTCATAAATTTCTTTTAAATCCAATGCTTTAGCTTTATGAATAACTTCTTCTAATGCAGCCTGTGATAATGCACCTGATCCCGCATAAACCACAATGCCTCCCCGAAATATGACCAGCATTGGAATCGTGCCAACAACAAAATCTTCAGCCAACTTAGGCTCGGCCTGAATATCGACCGTTGCAAAAATAATGTCGGAATATTTTAAAGCAACCGCCTCAAAAACTTCTGAAAAGGCTCGACAAGGGCCACACCATTCAGCCCAAAAATCAACCAGAACGGTTTCATTTTCGGAAACAATTTTATCAAAATTGGCCTCGGTTAATGGCATGACATTCATGTCATTTTCTCCTTTTTTTACCCAATGGCATTTAAGATTTCTTCATGAATGCGATCGATTGTCCCAATCGCTAAAACTCGATAAAAATTCTTATTTAATCGACTTTGGTACCATTTTTTTAAAGGCTCTGTTTCTCGATGAAAAGCCAATAACCTATTTTTTAATACCTCTTCTTTGTCGTCATTCCGTTGAACCAGTGGTTCGCCAGTCACATCATCACAATCCGGCGTCTTGGGTGGGTTGTATTGCAAATGATACACTCGACCCGAAGCCAGATGCGTTCTTCTACCACTCAAGCGGGTAATAATAACTTCGTCGGGCACATCAAAGTAAATCACCCGATCGATCGTCAGATTCGCCTCTTCCAACGCTTCTGCCTGCGGAACCGTTCTTGGAAAACCATCGAATAAAAATCCTCCCTCGCAATCCTTTTGGCTGAGTCGGTTTTTAATAATCTCGATCACGATTTTATCATCCACCAATTGTCCACTCTCTAGGATCTTTTTAACTTTCTGACCTATTGAACTTCCTCGTTCAATTTCCGCTCGCAGAATATCTCCTGTCGAGATTTTTGGAATACGAAGCTTGTCACACAAAAATTGAGCCTGAGTCCCTTTTCCCGATCCAGGAGGGCCTAATAATATAATCCGCATCTTTCACTCCAAAAACGTTACCGAATAGATTGAGTATATCAATTTGCATTACATCCTGCCACGCAAGTTACAAGTAGAACGGCAAACTAAAAGCCACTTCTTCCAGTAGCATGCTATATTAATTAAATATTGATTCTCAATAAGGAAGCAAAATGGATACGCCAAATCAAAAACCTCGCCCCGCTTCGCACCTTATCAATGACTCTCAGCTCACACGAGAGTCATGGAAAATTTTTCAGGTGATTGCGGAATTTGTCGAAGGGTATGAACGACTGCTACAGATCAAACCTTCTGTCAGTGTTTTTGGTTCTGCCCGCACTCAAAAAAATGATGCTAACTATACCCTAGCCGAAGCAGTCGGCCAAACATTATCGGACGCTGGATATTCGGTTGTAACCGGCGGTGGCCCCGGTAGCATGGAAGCCGTTAACAAAGGTGCCTTTCAGGGATCCTCCTTTAGTGTTGGGCTGAATATTGACTTGCCCACTCAAGATCACCCCAATCAATACCAAGATATTTCCGTCAGATTTCGACATTTTTTTACCCGCAAAGTGATGTTTGTGAAATATGCTGCTGCCTATGTGGTATTACCCGGTGGCTTTGGTACCTTAAGTGAACTCGCTGAAATACTGGGATTGGTACAAACCAACAAAACCAAACGGATCCCCATTATTTTGGTGAATGAATCCTTTTGGGCTCCTTTACTGGCCTGGTTCCAAGACACTTTGGTCAAAGACAATATGATTGATGAACAAGACATGCATCTTTGGCACTTTGCTAAAAACCCGGAAGAGATTGTTTCTATTATCCAAGATTATTACAAAGATAAAGAAATCCCCACTACTAATTTTTTCTAATACGGTTAACGCTCGAGTAATGCAATAGACTCTATATGCGCGGTATGTGGAAACATATCGCAAATACCCAGGGTGGATAACTGAAAACCATATTGGTGTACCAATAATCCAACATCGCGTGCCAAAGTAGAGGGATCACAGGAAATATAAACAATACGAGTCGCTTTACTCTTTGCCAATAAAGGTAATAACGCTTTAGCACCAGCTCTGGGAGGATCCAAAATCACTTTATCGTAGGGTGTTTTAACCCAAGGAGCAGACAAACAATCCTCTTGTAAATCCTGTGCATAAAATTCAACATTGCTTAAACCATTCAGCGAAGCATTTTGCCAAGCGCGACTCACGCTGGCTTGGCTCCCCTCTACGCCAACAACCATTTTAGCTTGCTTTGCAACTGGTAAAGTAAAATTACCGAGTCCACAAAAAAGATCTAAAACCTTATCCGTCGGTTCTAGCGCTAATAAATCTATCACTTGCTTCACCATTTGTTGGTTCACTTTGGCATTCACTTGAATAAAGTCCAGCGGCTGAAAAGCAATGGTAATCCCGCTCTCGGGTAAGTAATAATTTAACACATGTGCTGTGTTGCCCTCTTCTTTAGGCCACCAAATCTCTTTTAAGGTATCGGGGCCACCCGCTTGTGCATAAATGGCAAAAACGTTATCTTCACCAAATTTCCTTAATATTTCTTGATCAATAGGGTCTAAAGGCCTGAGATGTCTAAAAACCAAGGCAGGGATTTCATCCCCAATCGCAACCTCGATTTGTGGCACTTGATCGGCACATTTTAAGGTGGCTAGCAAATCACAAATCATGGACCATTTTTTGCCAACGCGTGGATCTAGCACATCACAACCTGCTAAATCGGCAATATAACGGTGATTTTTTTCATGAAATCCAAATACCATTTTTTGCTTTTTAATCACATACTTAGCCCCAATCCGTGCTCTTCGTCGATATCCATAAGGTTCACCCGATAAAGGTGCTAATATTGTTTTTGGTTCAACTTTTCCTAAATGATATAGTTTTTCTAACACAACTTGTTGCTTAAAAACGAGCTGGGCTTTGGGATCTAAATGTTGTAATGAGCATCCCGCACAAATAGCGACATGTGGGCAACGAGGTACCACCCGATCGATAGCCGGTTCCAAAATAGCACTGACTTGTCCTTCGTCGAAACGACCCCGACGTCTCTGATAAGTGAATGTCACTGTTTCCTCTGGCAAAGCACCTTCTACAAAAACGGTTTTTCCAGCAACCGTCGTGATCCCTCTGCCTTCATGAGAAAGTCCTTCAATAACCGCTTTCGTTACTTTATCCATGATTTTCCCAAGCTTCTAAAAACTTTAAGAAGTGCGTTTTACCCGAATGAGACAAAAAAGTTTTAACCCGTTCTTTTTCAGTATTGAGTGTCGTGATATCTATTAACCCGCGAATCAATTGAAATTGTAAATAAACCAAGTAGGTATTTAGCACGTCTGTTTCGCAATAATCGCGAATACTTTCCAATTCTCCCGCAACATATTTTTCGTATACTTCTGATCCATGCATCCCCATTTTGCCGGGTAACTTTAGCATTAATGCAATTTCATCTAGCGGTGCGACTGCGCGACTTTGGTACCCCGCCAAAACATCCATGAGATCTAAATGGCGTTGATGGTAGCGACTTAAGTAATTATTCCACCTAAATCCATTATCCTGCTCACCAATTTCCCAATAACGCGGTGCGGCAATCCCATGTAAAAGCGATCGATAATGTAAGACAGGTAAATCAAATCCAGCCCCATTCCAAGAAACTAAGTTTGGCGTATACCGCTGAACCCCTTCAAAAAACCGTGCAACAATCTCCCCCTCATCTGAATCCAAATCGCCTAAGGACCATACTTTGATCCACTCAGGTGTTGCAACCACTACCGAAATCGCGACAATTCTATGGTAATGATGCGGTAAAAAGCTGCTTGTACCCTGGGTTTGAGCGAGTCGTCGCTCAAACATGGCACTCGCAACCTCCACATCTGTTTTATCCAACAACCCCAATAATTGGCGCCCTAGGGCCACATCTGGAACAGTTTCTAAGTCATAAACCATGGTGACTGGCATCGCTTTCTCCTTTTCAAGGTATCTCTCTCAATAACGCCCATTGCACACTATCTTGTAACCCGGCACAATAGATAAATGAAATGGGGCATTAAACATCAGGTCTTGTTATTGGCGTTGGTGCCAACAATCTCTTTATCTCTGTTATTGGGTATTTATTTCATTAGTACTCGATTACAGGATTTAGAAGAAACCTTACGTTCACAAGGCAAGGCAATTGCCTCTCGCTTTGCCCACGCGGGTGAGTATGGCGTCTTCTCTCATAACAAGCACCTCTTACAAAAACTCGCTGTTTCCAGTTTGTTGGAACATGAAACAGAAGGAATGGCTTTTTATTCCCCCTCAGGAGATGAAATCGCGGCAGCCGGTAAATTCACCACCGGTTTTAGTATGCCCAGCGAAGAAGCACTTAAAAAAGCAGATGTGATCATCAAAAGTGCTCCTAATGCCATGGTATTTATCGTTCCCATTACCCTATTAAAAGAAAATAATGACACGCATTCCAGGTCTTCCCAAACAGCAACGCTCATTGGTTGGTTAAAACTTGAACTTGAAACCGGATCTATTCATTCTAGGCAAATGCAAATCTTATTAAATTCTGGATTAATTGTTTTACTCGGTTTAAGTATCAGTGGATATTATGCTTTTTATATTGCACGAAGTATCTCTAATCCTATTTCAGCATTAGCGCACGCTGTTGAAAAAATCAAAAAGGGTGAATTTAATACCCGCACACAAGTTTCCGCTTACCAAGAAATTGCCGTTTTAGGTTCCGGCATTAATACCATGGCAGAAGCTTTAGAAAATGCCCATCAAAAATTGCTAGACAAAGTCGATCAAGCTACATTAAGCCTAAGACGCAGCTTAGAAACCATCGAAGTTCAAAATATCGAATTGGATATTTCGAAAAGAATTGCCGAAAATGCCAATCGCGTTAAATCAGAATTTTTAGCCGATATGAGCCATGAAATTCGAACACCCTTAGGCGGAGTGATTGGTTTTGTCAATTTATTGAAAAAAACAGAATTGAATGATAAACAGAAAGAATATCTAGCGACTATTCAAAAAACCACCCATAGTCTACTGACCATTTTAAATGACATCTTAGACTTTTCAAAAATTGAAGCCGGAAAATTACGTTTTGAATATGCCCCGATGAATCTACGTCTTTGTATTCAAGAAGTATTTGAACTCTTTGCCACACATGTCCATGAAAAAAATATCCTACTCATTCCGCTTATCTATGAAGAAATTCCGAGTTTAATTTTGGGTGATGCCTTAAGAATCAAGCAAATTATTACAAACTTAGTCAGTAATGCCATTAAATTTACCGAGAAAGGAACCGTCGTTGTTCAAACAGTTTTAGAATATGAAACACTTTCCCATCTTACCATTCGTGTGAGTGTGATTGATACGGGCATTGGTCTATCTGTAGAAGAACAAAAGGCTTTATTTAAAGCCTTTAATCAACCAAAAGCCGATCCCAATCAAAAATTTGGTGGCACGGGGCTTGGCCTTGTGATCTCCAAAAAATTGGCAGAACATATGGGCGGCAAAATTGGCGTTGTCAGCGAACCCGGCAAAGAAACCACTTTTTGGTTTACTTTTCAAGCAGGGAAATACACTGGCAGCCCATTGGTTTTTCCGCAGCGAGCCTCTATCGAAGCCCAGATTCAAGGCAATGACATACCCTCTTTTTCAATCCATTCCAAGCTGCCTGTTTTAATCGTTGATGACAATTTAGATAACTTAAAACTATTATCTATCCTATTAGAACAACTACATATTCAAACCAAAACAGCAGAGAGTGGTGAAGAAGCACTCACATTTTTCCGAAAGGAAGACTTTCAGCTTATTTTTATGGATATTCGAATGCCCCATATGAATGGCATGGAAGCCACACAAATGATGCGAGCGATTGAGACTGAGCAAAACCGCCCCAGAACACCCATTATTGCACTCACTGCCAATGTGTTTCCGGAAGAAAAAAAGACATTGATTGCCGCAGGAATGGACGATTATTTAAGAAAACCAATCGATGAAACGGTGCTACAAAACATACTCCATCGATGGATTGTCCCGGCTACTCAAACCACCGTTTCACAAACCAGTCCTCCAACACTAAAAGCCATCGACTGGGAACTTGCTAAAAAGTTGGCAGGAAATAAATTAGACCTCGCCGTTGAGTTAATGGAAAAATTACTCGCAACCTTACCTGCAGAAAAAAAGAATATTAATCAGGTGTTCGAAACGCTAGATTGGGAAAAACTGCGTGATGTTGTGCATAAACTCCACGGCGCCTGCTGTTATTGTGGGGTTCCAGAATTAAAACAGGCGACTCAGGCTTTGGAAAAAGCCACTCAATCCGCATCTAAAGAGACCATTCAGCCTTATTTAAAGACCTTTAATCGGGCAGTTGATACGCTAATGGCACTGCCAATAGAACCCCCTAAAGGATATTGACAGCTCTATTCGCATTATTTACTATCCTGGTTTGCCTCGGTAACCTCTACTGAGGCATCTTTTTATTCTGCCATTAAAATCACAAAAGCCACTGCATATTCTTTTTCATCTGCCAAACTTAGATGGCTCTCTAGAATTTTTTGACGCGTCATCTCTACCTTAGCTCCCCCAAAAAATGTCAAATGAGGTCGCCCTAAAGTATCGTTTTCAACCGCAATATCCGTTAGTAAAACACCCTGTGGTCTAAACCCCGTTCCCAATGCCTTGGCAACGGCTTCTTTGGCGGCATAACGCTTGGCTAAAAAAGCGACTGGATCTTTGCTTTTTTGAAAAAAGACGAACTCTGATTCTGCTAAAATGCGCCGTGGAAATGCCATCTCAAACCGATCCCAAATGGCTTTAATCCGGGCAATTGCGACAATATCGGTTCCAACACCCGCTATATTCATAATAACTTTCGACTCTCGATTGGTTTAGTGCCCAAATGGGGTAGTAATGCCTGACGAATTAATCGTTTAATATCACTTAAAATTTTGATATCGTCTAAAGCCGATCCTGTTTGCAATTTTCCGGTTGCTAATGCTAACAAGCTTTTACCGCCATAGGCATCTGTCTTAGCGTTATCGACTAACATAGGTCCTTGCTCCGGATCGTAAAGATAGAACTTGTCGGGATCAATTTTCTCCCCGCTGATAGCGTCTTTTGATAATTGTAGTCCATATCCTAAGGTTTTTAGTAATGTTTTTTCAAATAATCGCAATATCGACTGCTCATTTTCATCGGGTGGCAATTGGGCTAGATTGGTAATCGCCTGCTGATAGGCTTTAAACAATTCTGGATCGCAATCCGATCGATGCAATAAGCGCATCAAAAGCTCATTTAAATAAAAACCACTCACCAATCGTCGTCCCTTTAGAATGGGTAAAACACCATTTTGTTCATGTCCTGTTAAGGTTAAAAGCTCACCACGCCCAACACAACTTACCAATAAACCCACAAAAGGCTGTAATAAACCGCCTGTTTTTAGGCTTTTTTTCACCCCATTTGCAACCGCCCCAATACGACCATAATCCGGTGTAAATAATTCTAATAAACGACTGGTCTCACGATACGGCCGGGCATGTAAAATAAAAGCCGGTTGTGATTCAAAACGATGCATAACAATATCCTTTCATTGTCATTATTCTAAGTCTAAATACCCTAAGCTTTTTAAAGCCCGTTCGTCGTCAGACCATCCTTCACGCACCTTCACCCAAAGTCTTAAGTGGACTTTTTGTTTTAGCATTTTTTCAATATCTAGGCGCGCGCGTATTCCAACTTCTTTTAGCCTTTCCCCGGCTTTCCCAATCAAAATCGGCTTTTGACCTTCACGTTCTACCCAAATAATGGCTTCGATAAAAGCAACGGCTTTTAACTCAAATTTTTCAATTTCAATACTCGTTGTATAAGGCAATTCTGCGCCAAAAGCGCGTACCACCTTTTCGCGAATGAGTTCTGATACTCGAAATCGCGGGGTTCTATCGGTGAGATCTGCTTCGGGAAAGTAATGCGGACTTTTAGGTAATGCATGCGCAATCACTGCTTCTAATTTATCAATATTGGTTTTTCGCTTAACCGAAATCGGGATCACTTCCAGAAAATTCATTCTTTCCGATAGTTTTTGTAAATAGGGTAATAGCACTGTTTTTTCAGGCAAAGTATCGACCTTATTCACCGCCAAAATAACGGGGCAATTTAATTGAGACACGAGTTTAAATACATCTTCATCTTCGTCTGTCCATTTAAGGGCATCTACCATAAAAACAACAACATCCACATCATGCATGGCACGGCGCGCCACTTGATTCATATGCCGGTTTAAGGCGTGCTTTTCTTTGGCATGCATCCCGGGTGTGTCTAGATAAATAGTTTGTACAAATCCGCTTGTTTTAACTCCTAAAATACGATGGCGGGTTGTTTGTGGTTTTCTAGAAGTAATACTTAATTTTTCGGTTAAGATTCGATTGAGAAGGCTCGATTTACCCACGTTAGGTCTACCAATAATGGCGACATAACCGCAAACGGTTTCTTCGTTATCTTGCATCATTTTTAATCGCCTTTAAAGTTGCCTCTGCTGCATTTTGTTCCGCTTTTTTACGGCTATTTGCCACCCCTTCAATGGGTGTTGCCAACACCGGTACCCGACACAACACTTTAAATAAGGGTTGATGCGACGAACCTGTTGTGGCAATCACCTCATATTCCGGCAACGCTAAATGTTTGGACTGTAAATATTCCTGCAAAGCCGTTTTTGCATCTTTAGGAGAAGTCCCTGGCACTATTTTCGTTAAACGAGATTCATACCAGGCTAGGATACGTTCTTGACAAACACTGATCGCAGATGAATCTAAATAAATGGCTGCAATAATGGCTTCTAGCGCATCGGCCAAAATAGATTCCCGTTGAAATCCACCCGTTTTAAGCTCACCCAAACCAAGGCTTAAATGTTCCCCAATACCCAATTCCTTGGCAATTTCGGCCACCGTTGCGCCATTTACTAAAACGGCGCGAAGGCGTGTTAAATCGCCTTCTTGTGCTTTTGGAAAACGTGTATAGAGTTCCGCTGCAATAGAAAAGTTTAAAATAGAATCTCCTAAAAATTCTAACCGTTCGTTATTAACGCCAGCACTGGAACGATGGGTCATGGCTGCTCGTAACAGCTTTAAATCTGAAAAGCGATAGCCTAACTCTTTTGATAATAATCGCGCTGTTGTTTCCCAATTTGTCTTCATTGTTTACTCTTTTCGTGTATAAAGACCACCAATATGTTTCCAGCGAATGCTAAAATTGGTGATGCCTTTATAATCAAAACTCATCCACACAGCGAGTGCTCGACCCTGAATATCCTTATCGGCGACAAACCCCCAAGACCGACTATCACGACTATTGTTTCGATTATCGCCCATCACAAAATAGCAATCTTTAGGAACAATAACATCCTGATAGTCATAACCACTGCGATGTAAAGCTTCATCCGCCCGAACATAAGTCGTATAGCGATCGCCATCTATCTCTTCTAAAAATTCACGTACCGGAAAAGCTTCCCCACGCTCACCATATTCCGTTTTTTCCCCTAAAAATTCTTGTTTAATCGGGTTACCATTGATATAAATGATATTATTTTTGTACTCAATATGATCGTGGGGCAAGCCTATCACGCGCTTGATCATATCAATCGATTCCCCTTCTTTTTCATGTTTAAAGACAATAATATCCCCTCGTTTGGGTGAACCAATATCCATGATTTTTTTATCAAACAATGGAATCCTTAGACCATATTCATATTTATTAACGACAATTAAATCCCCTTCCAACAAGGTGGGGCGCATAGATCCAGATGGAATACGAAAAGGTTCCAACAAAAAAGAACGCAGTAAAAAAACTAATAATAAGACAGGGAAAAATGCTTTGGAATATTCTATCCACCAAGGTTCTTTTTTGTATCGATAACGCCGACGACAAAACAATCTATCATAAAGCCAAACCAATCCAGTCACTAACGTTGCAATTAATAAAATCTCTGAGAATCGCATTTATTTATCCTTGTCTATTTTTAAAATGGCTAAAAAGGCATCTTGCGGAATTTCCACCTTGCCAACTTGTTTCATCCGTTTTTTCCCGGCTTTTTGTTTTTCTAATAATTTTCGTTTGCGTGAAACATCCCCCCCATAACATTTAGCCGTTACATTTTTTCGCAATGCCTTCACAGTCGATCGCGCAATAATATGCGCTCCAATCGCCGCTTGAATAGCGATATCGAACATTTGTCTGGGAATAATTTCTTGTAATTTATCGGTTAATTCTCGCCCTCGTTGATACGCTTTATCGCGATGCACAATCCAAGCCAAGGCATCCACCTTTTCGGTGTTAATTAAAATATCGAGCTTCACGAGATCGGCTGCTTGGAAACGAACAAAATGATAATCCAAGGAAGCAAAACCACGGCTCACCGATTTTAATCGATCAAAGAAATCTAATACTACTTCATTCATGGGTAATTCATACGTTAAAGACACTTGATTACCCAAATACAGCATTTTGGTTTGTACCCCTCGCTTTTCGGTACAGAGGGTCATCACATTCCCCAAATAGGTTTGTGGCACGAGCATATTGGCTTCGACAATAGGCTCACGTAATTCTTCTACCGAACCTGGATCCGGTAATTTTGAGGGGTTATCAATATTGATAATTTCACCTTTTCGCATCACCACTTCATAAATAACCGTTGGTGCGGTGGTAATCAAATTTAACTGATACTCTCGTTCTAACCGCTCTTGCACGATTTCCATATGCAAAAGGCCTAAAAATCCACATCGAAAACCAAAGCCTAAGGCATGCGAAACTTCTGGTTCATAAAACAACGAAGAATCGTTCAATTTTAATTTAGACAATGCCTCTCGAAAATTTTCATAATCTTCGGAATCGACCGGGAATAATCCCGCATACACTTTAGGTTCGCAGCGTAAAAATCCAGGTAACGCTTCTTTAGCAGGCGCATTCACCAAAGTAATGGTATCACCCACTGGGGCACCATTAATTTCTTTAATCCCGGCAATCACAAACCCCACTTCTCCGGTTGCCAACTTATCTTTTTTAACGCGTTTTGGGGTGAAAATACCGACTTCATCTACCGTATGTGTTTTCCCAGTAGACATCACCAAAAACTTATCCCCAGTTCGCAATACACCGTTTTTAATTCGAACTAAAGAAACAACCCCTAAATAACTATCAAACCATGAATCCACAATTAACGCTTGTAATGGCCCCGCCTCGTTACCGGTGGGCGCTGGAATACTCGTGACTAATTGTTCTAGTAAATCATGTACTCCTAAACCACTTTTAGCGCTAATTCGCAGTGCATTTTCTGCATCGATTCCAATGATTTCTTCAATTTCTTTTATCACCCGTTCCGGTTCGACTTGTGGTAAATCAATTTTATTTAATACCGGAAGTACTTCCAACCCTTGCTCAAGCGCTGTATAGCAATTAGCCACCGTTTGCGCTTCCACCCCTTGGGCGGCATCCACCACCAATAGGGCTCCTTCGCAAGCAGCCAGTGAGCGGGAAACTTCGTAGGCAAAATCGACATGCCCTGGGGTGTCGATTAAATTAAAGAGATAGGTGTGTCCATCCTTGGCTTTAAAATTTAAGCTAACGCACTGAGCCTTGATGGTAATGCCCCGCTCCCGCTCCAGATCCATCGAATCTAAGACTTGGTTAGACATCTCCCGCTCGGTTAGCCCGCCACAAATTTGGATAAAGCGATCGGCCAATGTCGACTTCCCATGGTCAATATGGGCGATAATCGAGAAATTTCGGATATATTTCATCATCTGCTTATCATACGCTTATTAATATTCATCATGTATTTAGTGATTAGTCAAACTTATGACTGTAGAAACCAGACCCTATTTTACCTACTAAACCCCACACTTTACTCTATTTTGAGCGGCACTGCATTAGCCTAAAGGTTTTAAGGTTAATGGCCGATAAAAGGGTAACTCATGAATGGGTTTTTGGTTTTTCGTTTTTTGAAGGTAAGGGGGATATGATGGATCCAATAACAGGACTTGTTGCAACAAAATTGTTAGCAGCAGCGGCAGCGGAAGCTAAAAAACAAGCTGCAAAAAAAGCCGCTGAAAAACTTGAAAAAGAACTTGCAAAAAAAGCTGAACAAGCAGCTGAAAAAAAAGCTCAATCTGCACTTAATCCTAATGCTAACCAAACCCAATCCAACCCGCGTCCTACAGTTAATAAAAATATTCCAACTACCAATAATGTTGTTAATAAACTGAGTGATCCAAGAAATTCTACACAACCTCAGAATACATCGAATCCAAGAACAAAAAACACTAATTCTCCTACCGCTCAAATCCAATCAACAGTTAAGGTAATATCTGTATCGCCACCACAAAATATTATGAGAAAAGGGATTGAAGCGATTAAAGCGTTCCAACAAAAAAATATAGCACTGGTAAAACAATATATGGAAAAGGGTCAAAAGTTTTCATTTAAGGGAACAGCTAAAGATATAGCAAGCACTGCTGATGAGTTTGGTAAGCTTAACTATACCAAATCAACACTAAAAGACTTTAGGAAAAATTTTTCGACTAGAAGCATTCAAATAGAAGGCCCAGATCCAAAAAAACAGGTTGCTGAACTCGGGAATCAAAAGCCAAAAAGCCTAATTGGAGAATTAATAATGGCTTTGTTAAACAAAGCAAAACCCACTCCTGAGAATGATGCCAAGAAAAGGTGGGAAGAACAAAAACGAAATCAATTTAAACCACCAAAACCTACAGATTTGGGATAACATCCCCCGCTCGCTACGCTCACGACCCCCTTCAAAGGCTAAGGGAATCCCCTGGGCTATAAATTGAATGGGGCATGATGACAATAAATCGGTGATAAACGGCAATACGATCACGGCAATCACGGCAATCACGGCAATCACGGCAATCACGGCAATCACGGCAATCACGGCAATCACGGCAATCACGGCAATATAATCACACCCATCGTAATAATACATCATAACCATGAACGTGATGGACACGGAAACAGGGCGGACACGGAGGTCCGCCCCTACGGGGCATTCGTTTCCAAATGTTGACAAAATCCGGGGCATTCGTTCCCAAATGTTGACAAAATCCGGGGCATTCGTTCCCAAATGTTGACAAAATCCGGGGCATTCGTTCCCAAATCAGGTTTTTATATTGGTGGGGATTTCGTTCCACAATCCCAATATTGACAACATATTGAAAAATTATCGTATAAAAATCCGATTGTTCCCTGGTTTTCATATTCGTATTATGGGTTCCATGTAGGGGCGGACCTCCGTGTCCGCCCTTTACCCATATATACGTATGCACAATCCGCGTGTCCGCAATGCGCCACGATATGCGTCGTGCCGCCGCGCCGCCATACCGCATATACATGCATCAATATCCACATTCACCATAGGAAATATGATGACATTCGATCCATTTAAAAACCCCAGAAAACAAATCCGTTTACCAGGATATAATTACAAAACCCCTGGTTATTATTTTGTAACCTTTTGCACTGAAAAACGTCTTTGTTTATTCGGGAAAATTATCAATGGTAATCTATTGCATAGCGAGGCGGGGAAGTTAGTCCATCGTATATTTAAAAATCTGCGTCATTTTTATTTTGGGGTTCATATTGATACCTTTGTGGTAATGCCTGATCATATTCATGCAATTATTGTTATTCGTCAAGAAAGACAATCACCCCAATCTCCCCTTACTGGCCATTCCTTAGCTGATGTTATCAAAAATATCAAAACATACACAACAACATGCTATACCAAAGGGGTATATCAAAAAAATTGGAAACCTTTCTGTAAACGACTATGGCAAAGAGGTTATTATGAAATTATCATCCGTGATCCAAAAAGTCTCCCAAGAATCCGAAAATACATTATACAAAATCCATTATACTGGAAGGTTTCTAAAAAATAATTATTCTTTACTGACTAATCAACGGCTGAACCCTTTTATCGATCACCGCACGGGCACGAAAAATTCGGGAACGGACTGTTCCCACTGGACAATCCATGGCATCGGCAATCTGGCCATAGGTTAAACCATCCATTTCTCTTAATAGAATCGCCATACGCAGATCTCTGGGTAATTCATCGATAGCATCATAGACTAGATTTTCTATTTCATCACGCATCACGAGACTTTCGGGCGTATTCGTTTCGCAACGCCCATTTCTGCCGGAATATTTTTCCATATCCACAATTTCAAAAGTGATGTCTGGCAAACGATGTCCTCGTTCAACCAAATAATTTTTAGATGCATTAATCGCAATACGATATAACCAGGTATAAAAAGAACTATCCGCCCGAAATTTATCTAATGCTTTATAGGCTTTAATAAATATTTCTTGCGAAACATCCATCATTTCATGGGGATCTTTAACAAAACGTGACACAATTTTACAAACACGCGTTTGGTAACGCATCACCAACATATCAAATGCTCTGGAATCACCCTTTTTAACAGCGTCAATTAATTGTAGATCGACTTTGTCATCATACATGGGACTACCCCAGAAAATATGTGCTTACTTTGAGTTTAGTTAAATAAAAAACTTATTACAATAGGTCAGACTTTTTTCCAATCGACGTGAAAAAACGCAATCGGCTATATAAGAGTTGATATTCCCTCAATGACAGGGCATCGCGTGGGATAACCACGCATTCTATGCGCTTTTTAAAGCGGAAACGAAGTACTAATAGCCAATTTCCCACAAAACTATCACCAGCTAGGTCTCCTATTTGACGATGACCCTGCCGGGTTTCTCTTCCCCAACATCCCTTAGTATCTTGCCAAATTTTTATAACCGATCGACGATTCATGCATTTTATGTGTAATATCCACACATTCCAACCGTGTAATAACACAATAAAAATAGACAATATTTTAATAAAAATAGGCAATGGTACACGGATTAAAATAAAAATTGCTATCCCATAAATGAATAAAAAAAGAACAGCAAAGACTCTGGAATGGCCTAAAACAAAGTCTACTCTTTCCATTTAAAAAGACGAATTTTTTGAAGAATTGCTTGTAAAGTTTTTGTTTCTGGTTCTTCTCGCCCAATAAGCCATTGATATAAAGTTTGATCGGGTGCGTTTAATAGATCGATAAACGCTATTTTTTCATCAAAGTTTAAATCTTCGTACTGCGATTCAAAAAAAGGCAATAGCATCATATCGAGTTCTAACATCCCTCGACGACATTGCCATCGAACCGAAACGCTTTCTGGTAAATGATTTTCCATCTTTATCTTACCTATCCTAGTGTGTTATCCTCAGTATGACGACTTAAAGCGAGACTGTAAAGATGCATAGTTACCCTAATACATTTGTAGTCGATCTAAATCCCGACTATGGCCTGATTGAAGTATCAGGACCCGATAACGCCGCTTTTCTACAAGGACAGCTCACGGCGGATATTCGAACGATCACACCCACGCATCACTCACTCGCTGCTTATTGTAACCCCAAAGGACGCATTCGTGCTTTGTTTAGAATTTTTTTAGTTGAAGATCGCTATTATTTGCAAGCACCGTTATTATTAATACCGAGTGCAATGGCTTCCCTTCAAAAAACCGCAAAATTTTCTAAAGTGACATTAACAGATGTTAGCCAAATCTGGCATCGTTATGGTATTGCTTTAGACCATTCTACACAGCTTTCTAATTTACATGCGCATTTAGAAACTATCGATAATCTTATTTTGCTTCCCATTGCTGAAAATCCTCCCCGTTTTGAAATATTAGGCACAACGATTGCTATTGAACATTTATGGAAGATGCTTCAAACACAATATAGGATTGGTGATTTCAATGATTGGTTATTATTAGATATTACGAATGGAATTCCAGAAATATGGCCTGAAACCACTGAATTATTTCTACCGCATTATTTAAATTTACCTCAATTAGGCGCCGTTAGTTTTAATAAAGGTTGCTATTGTGGCCAAGAAATTATCGCGCGGATGGAATATCGTGCTAATCTGAAACGTGTGATAAAACACGTCACGCAACAACCATTGCAAACGCTCCCAAAACCAGGAACACCATTTTTAGATCCAGAAACCCAACAAGAAAAAGGGGTGATTATTTCGGTGGCACAATCAAGCGATGATACCGTTGAACTGTTGGTTGAGCATAGTCTATAATAAAATTATAGGATTGTCGGATAAGGAAAACCCATGAAAGTTATACGAGGATTGCTTTTAGGTGTTCTGCTTTTGGTAAGCAGCAGCTTGTATTGTGACGACAGCGGTGGTGACGACAACGACACCCCCATAGACACTTCCTCCTCGGAGATTTCACCAACCCCTGATTTAAGCCCCCCCCCTTCGGCGGATGAAATTGCACCTTTTACCTGCGATAGCTTTAGGGATAACTCGGCCAAGTGCCAGCCTTACAACTGCCAAACCCCTTCAAATGTCGATCCCACTCAAACCATTCAGTGGAGTATTCTAAACAAAAAAGAGGATCGTTGTGTGATCTCCAATACTAGTACGGATATTGGCCTTCAAGATGAAAAAGGAAATCCAAAACCCGTCACCAAAACCTGCGAATACGACCAAGATGGCGTTAGTAATTTGGCGGATATCATGGACGATCTGAAAGCCGGGCACTTCAATGCAACCCAAAATGCCAATCTACCTGGTAGTTACCATTGCGATATCAGTTCTGAAGGAAATCCTATTAATCAGAAACCCAACATTATATTGCCAGGGGATGATGGCTAACAGGGCTTTCCCTTATCACCCGTATCAAAATAGTTGATTTTACCATCTATAGATGGTATTATTAGAGTATAGTCCAATGTGTACATGGTATTCTAATCAAGGAAAGCGTGATGTCTTATCAAAGGCTTATGGAAATATCGACTGATTTGATTGAAGAAGCGGGCAACTACACCTATGTCCGTGCTAACTTGCTTGCCGCTTTAGAACCACCGAATAAAAACGTTGTTATTTTAAAAGGTGCACGCGGTATTGGAAAATCAACTTTAATCCAACAATTTTTACTTAAAAAAAGAACCTTGGGTTCTAACGTCTTTTATATTTCTGCAGATAGCACCTTATTAGACGTTAAATTAGCAGAACTGGCTCATGAATATTACAAACGAAGTGGAGAATATTTAGCAATTGATGAAATACACAAATATACAGATTGGCAAGCCGAAATTAAAACAATTTTAGATTCTTTTCCTAAACTGAAACTCATGGTTTCTGGTTCATCCTCTTTAAGCCTAGATTATGCATCCGCAGATCTCAGCAGAAGACACATTATGTTGCATGCCAAAGGACTTAGTTTTAGAGAATACTTAAATAAAAAATATGACTTAGATTTAGAAATATATTCCTTATTAGAAATCCTAAAGTCTCCAGAAACAATCACGTCGAAAATAATAAAGATTTTTAATCAAAAAAAATTAGACTTAATGGAACTATTTCATCGCTATTTAAAAGAAGGATATTTTATTTCTAGAGATAATTATGCCACAGAGTCTATCTATTATGATAGTCTGACTAATTCTATTAATAGCATTATAGATTCCGATTTATCCAGTGTGCATAAGGAAATTGATAATGTTAGTAAAAAAAATATTAAGATCTTACTAAAGCATATAGCCAATAAATGCCCTTTTACACCAAACATATCGGAATTATCTAGACATTTAGGCATTATAAGCGATAATGTTCTAAAAAAATATTTATATTATTTACATGAGGGTGAAGTATTAATCAATTTATATTCCACTAATAAATCTCATAAAGATTTTCAAAAACCACAAAAAATATTGCTCAATAATACTAATTATTCCTATGCATTTAGCCAAGAACCAACCATTGGTACTATTCGCGAAACCTTTGTTGCAAATTGTCTGTCATTGCAAGAAAAACTAACTGCGCCCACTATTGGTGATTTTTGTGTTAATGATCAATGGACTTTAGAGATTGGCGGTAAAAGTAAAGATAACCGCCAAATTAAATCCATCCCTAATAGCTACGTACTATCCGACAATATATTATCCTTTACAAATGGTAATATTCCATTGTGGATATTGGGCTTTCTATGGTAACCCCATTAATTCCCCCGCATATGCGGAAATAACAACACATCCCGAATCGACGGCGAATCCGTCAGCAACATCACCAGGCGATCGATGCCAATCCCTTCTCCGGCCGTGGGTGGTAAACCATATTCCAATGCCAATACATAATCCGAATCAAAATGCATAGCCTCTTCATCGCCTGCTTCTTTCGCCAATACTTGGTTGTGGAAACGATTGGCCTGATCTTCCGAATCGTTTAACTCCGAAAAAAGGTTGGCAATCTCACGCCCTGCAATAAACAATTCCGCTCGATCGGTAATCTCTGGATTTTTGTTATTACAACGCGCTAGAGGTGACACTTCCAACGGGTACTCTGTAATAAAAGTGGGTTGCACTAATTTGGATTCCACGGTTTGATCAAAGAGTTCCAATTGCATTCGCCCTAACCCCCACGCTTTATCGCAAGGATATCCTCTGGCTTTTAGTAATTTTTGCAGTGCCTCTTTGTGACTCAAATCTGATTTTTCAATATCCGAATTATAATGCAAAATGGATTCTAGAATAGAAAATCTCGCAAAGGGTTTCGAAAAATCAAGTGTTATTCCCTGATAAACAACCTCCAACGAATCTAAGGTTTTTTGAACCACTTCTCTTAATAAGATTTCGGTGAGATCCATTAAATCATGATAATCGGAATAGGCCTGATAAAATTCAATCATGGTAAACTCTGGATTGTGCTTAGTCGAAAGCCCTTCATTTCTAAAATTACGATTAATTTCAAAAACACGTTCAAAACCACCCACCACTAATCTTTTCAAATAAAGTTCGGGGGAAACACGTAAATATAAATCCATTTTCAAGGCATTATGATGCGTAATAAACGGTTTCGCCGCAGCACCACCTGGAATGGTCTGCATCATCGGCGTTTCCACTTCTAAAAATTGTCTGCTGGTTAAAAATTCTCGAATCATGTGAATCACTTTCGATCGAATTTTAAAAACACGACGACTCTCTTCATTTACAATTAAATCCAAATATCGCTGCCGATACCGAATTTCATGATCGGTTAATCCATGCCATTTATCTGGTAAAGGCCTTAATGATTTGGTTAATAACTGAAGCTCAGTAACCTTAATCGATAATTCACCCGTTCTTGTTTTAAAAACAGTTCCTTTCGCACCAATAATATCGCCTAAATCCCAGCCTTGAAATTCTTCATAATCACCTGCTGGCAATAATTCTTCTTTAATATACAACTGAATTCGACCGGAAAAATCTTGTAGATGAACAAAACTCGCCTTTCCCATTAAACGTCGCGTCATAATACGCCCAGCAACGGCTACTTCTAATTTTTTTTCTTCTAAAACTTCAGCTGTTTCATCACTAAAACGGCGAACCAAATCTTCTGCAACAGCCGTTCTTCGAAAACCATTGGGAAAAGCATTTCCTTTTTCTCTTAATTTTGCTAATTTTTTACGACGCTCACCCACTTGTTCATGACTGTCTTCTTCGGTGTAGTCGCTCATAAACCCTCCTTTAAACTGGCCTCTATAAAATTATCAATATAACCGTCCAAAACATTACCCGTATCCGTTCTTTCAACGCCCGTTCTTAAATCTTTTACTCGAGATTGATCTAATACATAAGAACGAATCTGACTACCCCAACCAATATCGGCTTTATTTTCTTCCAATGCCTGCTTTTCGCTGGCTCGCTTACGATATTCTAACTCATATAGTTTCGCTTTTAATTGTTTCATGGCAGAAGAACGATTTTTGTGCTGAGAACGATCACTCTGACACTGAACAACGGTATTGGTCGGAAGATGGGTAATTCGAATCGCTGAATCCGTTCGGTTAATATGTTGACCACCCGCTCCACTGGCTCGATAGGTATCGATTCGACAGTCAGCAGGATTAATATCGATTTCAATATCATCCTCTATTTCTGGGTAAACAAACACCGACGCAAAAGAGGTATGTCTTCTATTACCAGAATCAAAAGGAGATTTTCGCACTAAACGGTGCACACCTGTCTCGGTTCTAAGCCACCCATAGGCATAATCGCCTTCGAACTTAATGGTGGCGCTTTTAATGCCTGCCACTTCACCATCGGAAACTTCTAGTAACGTGGTGATAAATCCACGCCGCTCACCCCATCGCAAATACATGCGTAATAACATTTCGGCCCAATCTTGCGCTTCTGTTCCCCCAGATCCCGATTGGATATCCATAAAAGCATGGTTGGGATCCATTTTTCCCGGAAACATTTTTTGAAATTCTAAGGCCTCTATTTTTTTTTGAAGAGAATCTATTTCTATTTTGATTAACGCAATTGTCTCTTCGTCTTTTTCAGAAATACTTAAGTTAAACAACTCTTGTTGATCCTTTAACTCTTGTTCTAGGGATTCAATCGAAAAAACAATTTTTTCTAATTCTGATCGTTCTTTACCAAAGGCTTGCGCCTCTCGGGGATTATTCCAAATACTGGGTTCTTCTAAAAGCCGATTAACTTCGACCAGACGTTCATGCTTAACATCAAAGTCAAAGATACCTCCGCAAAGCTGCGATTCGCTCTGAAAAATCTTTAAACAATTCGTTGATTTGATTGGTTTCTAGCATATACTTCATGCAAAAATGCGCGCTATTCCCCAACTGGAGAAATAACGCGCACTTCTAGTTAAGCAACTTCTGCTGCTTTAGTCGTTGTAGAAGCCCCACGAACACCTGCCGTGAGTTTTTCCAACCATTCCTGCAGAACCTTCGCTTGGCGATGAACCAATTTCGGATCTTTAAAGGTATGGGTTAATAAGAAGATTCCCTGAATGTTCGACACTAAGTTCAAGGCTAAATCGCTAGACTTATCCCCAAAACCTAAAGAGCGAAATTGAGTTTCACACCACACTAACATATCGTGAAGCAATTTAGCCGCTTGATCTGCTAAAGCACCTCCTTGTTTGCCCAATTCTTGACACAAGCCACCCACAGGGCAACCATATCGAGCAACCAATTCTAAATCTTCTGTGGTGAATTGGATTAAGGACACTAATCGGGTTCTTGCATCTAGATTTTCATCCAGCTTAGCAAAAAATTCCACCGACTCCGCTGCCCGCTTTTCAATAACCGCTTCGCCAATGGCTTCTTTGGTTTTGAAATAGTAGTAGACATTTCCAAGAGGCACATCGGCTTCTTGGGCGATATCTGCAAGTGTTGTTTGATTAAACCCTTTTTGGTGAATCAAGACCTTTGCAGCTTCTATGAGACGTACACGCTTATCAGTTTTCCGTGGCATAACGTTTTTAATCCATTGTTAATTGTGACGGGGAATTCCCCACTTTTCAATTATGGCTGGGAGAATCCCCCAACCATAACGACCCAAGTTACTAACCAAGGGATTATACCAAATCCCAAGTCAATTGAATACCAACCAAATTCACACTTGTCTTGCTGGTTCCCAATAATTTTTGACTAGTCTGACTTGAACTGAGCGTTGGCGCATAATCATTAATGATCGCTCTGCCAGAGAACAAGTGTGCATACCCTAGATTAAAAGCTAAGTGCTTGCTCACACGACGCTCAAGACCAATGGCTGCCCAATAACGATTCTTGTCGGGGAGCCGGACACCACGACGCTGATCGACCGTAGGTGTTTTATCGAAGGCGGTTCCTAATTTTAACTTCCATCGCTCATGGAACTGATAATGAACACCTAAGGAAGCTTTATAGCTATTTTTGTACATTTGGAGTGCGTTCGAGCTAGATCCGTTCGCAAACGATAAATAGATGCGATCGAAACGATTCCAATGTGTCCAAGCCGCATCGGCCATCACTGCCCAACAATCATTTAAGACATGAAATGCGCTAACGCTCGCTGTCTCAGGAAGCACAATGTTTGCCCGCACATCTTGACGTGCCACAACCGGAAGCGGAAGTCCAATTGGTGCCTGCGTCAGCGACTCCCCTTTTGCATCTTGTTTCACTTTAGAACGGTATTGCGCCCCAAAACGAGTGTCCTCTGAAAGCTCATATAACACTCCTAAGTGGTAACCAATCCCCCACGAACTTAGGCTATTTTCCTGGAACCCATCTCTATTCAGATCACCATTACCAATTTTCGCATTTAAACGCGCATTCAAATGCATCGCATCAAAACCTGCCCCTAAGGACAAGCCATTATCAAAGCCATAAGCCAAGCTAGGACCTAGATTAACGGTTCTGATTTCCGACTTGCTTGCCATATAACGGCCCACAAAACCATCTTTATAGTTATTTCTGGCACCAAAAGGGCTCGCGATATTAAAGCTAAAGACCCAACGGTCATCGACGCGCTTCGCATAGTGAAAGGCTGGGCTCGCAATGCTGTTCTTTGACTTTGTGCTGGTCGACTGCATCCCCGGTGATAATAGAGTTGTGGTGGGTACCACAGTTGTCGGATAAATGGTAGGAGAGACAAAAGCGAATGTGTTAGAAAAAACAATCTGCTCGTGGCATAACCGTGTTAAACCTGCAGCATTATAAAAACCAGTGCTGGCATCTTCCGCAATCGACGCTGCCCCTGCATACGCCGTTCCTAAGCCCGCTACGTTTTGTTCTGATGTCTGAAAGGAAGCTGCCCAAATAGATGGGGACAAGCCTACCAATGCACCACTAGCCAGTAGACCAACAATCCTTTTATAATGTTGTCCCTTATTTTTCTTCATAAATCCGAACACTCCTTCACAGTTTTGTCATTGGCACGTTAGAATCAGTTTCCCTACTTCTGTTACGTACCTCCTTCAGGACAATATCCACATTTCTAATTCGCATGTCAAATAGGTCAGCAATCTTTTTTTAAAATAATTCTGACTTGACCCAAAAGCAAATAGTTTATTACTTTTGGGTCAAGCAATGAAATCTTTAGGAAATGTTTAACGCCGTCCACCCGGTATCCGCTAAAAACCGTTTTCCATGGCGTTCGACCAACAGATTTAGGCGTTGCAATAAAAGCGATTCCCCTTGTTCCGCGACATAATGCATAGGACCGCCTCTAAAAGGTGGAAATCCTGTACCAAAAATCATGCCTGCATCTAAATAATCGGGATGCGTTACCACTTTTTCACGAAGGCAGGCAACCGCTTCGTTAATCATACTCAGCATTAAGCGATCGATCACATCTTCAGGTAACCGATAATTCGGATCCACCGCCCCTGTTACCTTTTTATCTTTTTCATAAGCGTAAAATCCTTGGCCTGTTTTACGCCCTAAGTGCCCCGCTTCAACCAATGTGCGTAATTTAACCGGAATAGTGCCACCATAATACTGGCTTAAGCTTTCGCCTGCATATAAACACACATCTAATCCCACGGTATCGGCTAATTCAATGGGCCCCATGGGCATTCCAAATTCTAAAGCGGCTTTATCGATAGCATTAGCTGGAATCCCAGATTCTAACAACACAATGCTTTCCATTAAGTACGGCATTAAAATACGATTGACCAAAAATCCAGGCGAACTCTTAACCGGTAAAGGCAGTTTGTCGATTAAACGCACAAAAGCCATTCCCTTATTCGCCCATTCTACATCGGTTTCATCGCCGACTATCACTTCCACCAATGGCATTTTGGCAACCGGATTAAAAAAATGTAATCCAATTAACCGTTCTTGTAATGCAGCATCGTTACTTAAGTCGGCCAATGGGATGGTCGATGTATTGGTCGCCAATAAGGCTTCTGGTTTAGCCTCTTTCGCTAACCGAGCAAAAAGGGTTCTTTTAGCTTCCACTTTCTCGATAATCGCCTCGATAATGAGATCGGCTTTCTTGACACCACCCCCTTCCATATCGGCAATTAAACGATCTTTTGCAGCCGTCACCAAATGAGGTTCTTTTAAATGCTTACTAAATAATTGCAATGCTCGATTCAAAGCCGTTGCAATCGCTTTTTCATTTTTATCTTCCAAGGTTACCCTAAATCCTTTTAACGCACACCAGGCCGCAATATCCCCTCCCATCACACCTGCACCCACCACATGTACATGATCCACTGAAAAAGTCGCTTCTTTCCCTAAATCTTTTAATTTTTCCTGTAAATAAAAAACCCGCACTAAATTTCGCGCTGTTTCACTTAACATTAATTGTGTGACTGATTTAGCCTCTACCATAAACGCGGTATCATTTTCAACACCCTGTTCCACCCAATGTTGCAGCGCAATAAAAGGCGCTGGATAATGCGCTTGATTTAATTTTTCAGCTAATTTTTTTCCAATCCACTTGCCCGCCAAAGAACGAATATAGGAAAGATTACTCAATTTAACCAACCATTGATTGGTTTTACGCTTCGGTTGGTTTTTAAGATAATATTTTGCCGCTGCATTGGCCTGTCTTTTGGGAACGACTATATCGACAACACCCATTTTATAGGCACTAAACGCATTTAAAGTGCGCCCAGATAAAATGAGATCCATTGCCTTAATACCACCAATTAAACGGGGTAGACGAACACTGCCACCCCAACCTGGATGGATCCCTAAATGCACTTCCGGTAATCCGATTTTGGTTTTAGGATCGTCTATCGCAATTCGATAACGACACGCCAATGCCAATTCAAAGCCACCGCCTAAACAAAATCCTTGAATTAAAGCTACCGTTGGAAAAGGCAATTCGGCTAAATGATTAAAAACAATTTGTCCTTGCCGAATTAAATTAAAAGCCGCATCTGCAGTTTGAATATCTTTAAATTGTTTTACATCCGCACCCGCAATAAATCCATTTTTTTTACCCGATTGAATCACAAGCCCTAAAGGCATTGAGCCCGTTTGTAACGATTGAATCATCGACAAAAGTTCTTCTAAGATTTCCAAATGAATAGTATTGGTACTTTCCTTTTTTTTATCTAAGGTTAACCAAGCAATATTATCGCTATCTCTTTCACAATGCCAATGTTTAGCTGAAATATGCTCCATTTTAGGACACCTCCGAAATTTGTTCTACCAACATAGCGCCCCCTTGGCCACCTCCGATACAAAGGCTTGCAATTCCACGCTTTGCATGATTTCTTTTTAAAACATGTAATAAATGTAAAACCAACCTAGCACCACTCGCACCCACTGGATGTCCGATCGCAATTGCCCCACCATCGATATTCAATCTATCCATTGGAATCGATTCTTCACCCAATTCTTTTAGGGAAGCCAATACTTGCGCAGCAAAGGCCTCATTGATTTCCCAATATTGAATATCATTGCTTGATAAATGCTGTTCGGCTAATAATTTTTGAATGGCATAAACGGGCCCTAATCCCATCACAGTCGGATCGAGTGCCACCCAAGCGGTTTCTATGATTTTCCCTAATACCGGTAAATCATATTCTTTCACGGCTGCTTCACTCGCCAATAGTAAAAATGCTGCACCATCGGTTATTTGCGAGCTATTTCCCGCTGTCACTCGACCAAAAGTTTTATCGAATACCGGGTTTAATAGCGCCAATTTATCCACAGAGGAATGATCCCGAATCCCATTATCCGCCTTGATAACATTGCCTTTCCAATCAAATAAAGGTACCACTTCTGCTAAATAATGTTCATCGCGCGCATGCGCCGCCCGAAGATGACTTTTAACTGAAAATTCATCGGCAGCTTCTCTCGAAATATCATATTGATACGCTAAGTTTTCGGCTGTTTGACCCATCGATAAATTAACAACTGAATCCGATAATCCCTTCAATAAAGAAATCACTGGTTTTAAAAAATGTGGTCTAAATTGTGCAGCAACACGACACTTCGCTGAAAAATTTCGACTCGTCTTAAAATCGGCCAGCCATTCTAATAACGCATTTTGATACAGCAACGGGGCTCGGCTCATACATTCTGTTCCACCCGCTAACACTAAATCGCAATCTCCACTTAAAATCCGGGCAGCGGCGCTGTCTAATGCTTGTAATCCCGAGGCACAATTTCTCTGGACTGTCCACGCAGGCACTAAATCCCCACACCCTAATCTTAAGGCAATAATGCGGGCAATATTGGCCTCATCTGCCGCAGGCCCGACACAACCCACAATCACCTCATCAATCGCTTCTGGTTGAAAAGGTTGTCGTGCCAATAAAGGTCCTGCCGCTGCAACCGCCAAATCGGCAGCAGAAAAAGGATTTGGTTTAGCACCTGCCTTTATAAAAGGGGTTCTTAAACCATCGACAATATATACCGCTCGTTTTTTCGTTGACATATTATTTATTTCCCAATTAATTGTTCCTGAGTAAATTCATCCACTCGAATGGCTTCAATTCTCGCCCGCTCAAAAGCTAATAATTGATCCCGCTCCGAATTGCTTAAAATTCCTTGATCAAAGGCCTTTTGTATTTTCACTTCTTTATCCAACCATTTTGCAATCAATCCTCTTTTCACTGCATCTTCTAATTTGGCTAATACCGGTTCTGCCCTTAACAATTTCTCTAACGTCTTATCCAAGTGCGTGAGGGGCGTTTTATTTTCCGGATCGAAATAACCCTGTTGCGTGAGCCGATCTCGAAATGGAGAAGGTACCATCATACTCGCTGCCAACTGATGTTCTAATCGATCGTCCGGTGCTCTTTCACATCGTCCATAAGGAAAAATCAATCGTTCAAATAAAAACCCTAATATTTTCACCGGAAAATTACGACAAAATCTTAATAGCGCTTCTTCCGCTTTTGTTAAACAGGTTTTTAAACACCAAACCACATACGGCCAATCTTCATGGCTACTGTTAAAATCTCGATAATATTTCAAAACACCCGATGCTAAGTACAGATGACTTAACACATCCCCTAAACGGGCAGACAGTCGCTCATATCGTTTTAACTTACCGCCTAAAATAATTAAAGAAATATCGCTCGCAAAAGATAATGCTATCGAAAGATAAGATATCTTTCCATAATAATCCTCTAATTTCGTTCTTTTGGGGACAGTGCAAAAAATTCTAGCGGTTAACCCATGAAATAATAATTTTGCAAAATTTGAAATAGAATAAGAACAATGTTTCCATAACACTTTATCTAACAAAGCAATACCTGTTTTAGATTTAGGATGACCAATTGCCTCTATCTCCTGTTGCACATAAGGATGGCAACGAATAGCACCTTGACCAAAAATAATCAAACTGCGCGTGAGAATATTTGCCCCTTCAACCGTCACGCTAATCGGCAAACTTTCATACGCTTTCCCTAAATAATTATTAGGACCTAGCATAATCCCACGCCCTGCATGAACATCCATCGCATGATTCATGACAATTCTGCCCATCTCGGTCATATGATATTTAGCAATTGCACTCACAATAGCGGGTTGAATATGTCTATCAATCGGCGTTAAGGTAAAAAATCGCGCCGATTCAATTAAATAGGTATAACCCGCAATTTTTGCCATCGCAGACTCGACCCCTTCAAAGTGGCCAATCGGCAAGCGAAATTGTTGCCGAATCTTAGCGTAAGCACCTGTACCACGATAACAAACTTTTGCTAATGCAGCACTCAAAGCGGGTAAAGAGATCCCTCTTCCTGCCGAAAGACATTCCACCAGCATATGCCAGCCTTTACCAATCATCTCTTTTCCACCAATAATCCAATCCAATGGAACAAATACATCTTTGCCCCGCAGAGGCCCATTTAAAAATGCCTGATTTAATGGAAAATGCCTTAACCCAATCTCCACACCCCGATGATTGGTTGGAATCAAACAAAGCGTGATCCCCAATTCCTGTTTTTCGCCTAATAAACGATCGGGATCGTAAAGCTTAAAGGCCAAACCCAATACGGTAGCCACAGGGGCTAAGGTAATATAGCGTTTATTAAAGGTTAAACGCATGCCAATGACTTTTTTTCCCTGATATTCACCTTCACACACAATACCAATATCGGTGAGTGCACTCGCATCACTGCCCGCTTCTTGTGAAGTCAATGCAAAACAAGGAATTTCTTCCCCCACGGCCAACCGATTTAAATATTGCTTCTTTTGTTCATCGGTTCCATAGCGAATCAATAATTCTGCAGGACCTAATGAATTAGGAACCATTGCGGTAATGGCGCCTGTAATACTATGCGTTGCAATTTTTTGAATCACGGTTGAATGCGCGAGCGCACTAAAACCTAATCCCCCCTGCTCTTTGGGAATAATCATGCCAAAAAATCGTTCTTTTTTGAGATAATTCCAAACATTTTGGGGTAAGTCGAGCGTCTTATGCGAAACTGTCCAGTCATCGATCATCCCACAGAGATTTTCCACTTGGTTCTTTAAAAATTGCAATTCCTCTATCGATAAACTGGGTGCTGGTAAAGCCAATAACCGATCCCAATTGGGATTGCCTTGAAATAATTCCCCTTCAAACCACAGATCGCCTGCTTGAATCGCCTCTCGCTCGGTTGAACTCATCATGGGTAATTTTTGCTTAAACCAAAAAAATAAGGGCTCGATAAGGTGATCTCTTCTAAACCAAGGGCAATAAAATAATCCTAAAAATACGGCTATCAGTACGGACACAAAAACCGATACGGGTAAAGAGAGCGTCCCAGCTTGTTGCAGTGCCATCAGCAACACTATGAAAGCCAATGCAACTGTCCAGAGTGGCGCTCGCACAAATGCCAAGCCCCAAATCACGACAACAAAAACTAAGCCAATACCCCAAATTAACATCATTGATGACCCCCTAAATGGTGATCTCCACTTCAAAGCAAAGAATAGAGAAGATACACCTATTAATACTAGATGAACGATCCAATAATTTAAAGTCTGATTTTGTTGGGAAAATAACGAACTCCGTTTATATACACCCTTTATTTAATCAGTCTGGACAACAGAACAGCTTTATGGTAAAGTGTCTTTTCAGCTCGCTTTATATCTAAGGAAAGCTATATGACTAAACTAACTAAGCGTCAACAGGAAATTCTGACCCTGATTGAATCTCATCTGGCTCTAACGGGATCCCCCCCAACACGTGCCGAGATTGCTAAACGTATGGGTTTTCGATCCCCAAATGCAGCTGAAGATCATTTAAGAGCACTGGCACGCAAAGGGGTGATTGAACTTATCCCTGGTACTTCTAGAGGAATCCGATTGGCACATAAACCATCAGGT
>Ga0206950_1039_pt1 | contig 33382 bp, 37 predicted proteins | sample Alteio_BWOrgHeat_41_FD_152954 | JGI IMG/M metagenome (GOLD analysis project Ga0206950, IMG submission 152954) | Enriched cells from forest soil in Barre Woods Harvard Forest LTER site, Petersham, Massachusetts, United States -... | ecosystem: Environmental > Terrestrial > Soil > Temperate forest >... | reverse complement strand
GGACGATCCGGATATTAAAATATCGGCACCGGCTTTTCCTTCCATGATCTGGTTTAAAACATCAAAGCCTGCCCCAGCCCGGTAATGACGAAGGCCGAAAACCAGGAGGCCATTAAGGATAAAGGCCAACAAGGTGAATACCGCCACAAAAGAGACCGATTTTATAATATTTTTATCCGGCATAGGTCAAAATTGGAAATAAATAAATTGCTGTGTTTTATAAGTCCCCGCCAAAAGCACAAATAAGATAAACCCATAATACAATGCCCAGCGAAAGGGTAAATAGCATTTAAACAGAAAATCCTGCACGCGGCGTTTATTATTTTGCACCCATTCCATGAACACGACACAGACCACAATAAACACCAATACTTTTGCTTCAAGTCCGTCTATGGATTGGAAGGCGATGGGTGTTCCTCGAACAAAGATCCTTTTAAGGATAAGCGCCACATCTGCAATGGAATTGGCACGGAAAAAGATCCAGGCAAAGGTCACCAGATGAAAGGTGATGAGTTGCTGGATGATTCGATGCACTCCCTCTAGTTTACCGGGAAAAAAGAAATCTGCTGATTTTTTCCTGAAATCCCTGGTGATGATGGAAAATATGAAATAAAAACCATGCAGGCACCCCCAACACACAAAGGTCCAATTAGCCCCGTGCCAAAGGCCGCTGATTAAAAAAACAATAAGCAGGTTCCGGTACCACACCCAAGCGGGCACCCGGTTGCCGCCTAAGGGGATATAGAGATAGTCCCTAAACCATGTCGAGAGAGATATATGCCACCGCTGCCAGAATTCACCGATGGTGGCCGCAAGGTACGGGCTTTTAAAATTCTTCATCAATCCGAAACCCAGGACCCTGGCAGCGCCCCGGGCAATGTCGGTATAGCCCGAAAAATCGCAATAAATCTGTATGGAAAAAAAGTACGTGGCCAGGACAAGCGCTTTAGCGGAAAAACCGCCGGGGTGTCCATAGACCTGGTTGACAAATACCGCCAGGCCATCCGCGATCACCACCTTCTTAAAAAAACCCCATAGCATGAGCTTAAGGCCGCTGGCGATCCTGTTGTAATCCCAGTGATGCTTCTCATAAAATTGATGGAGCAGGTTCTGCGGACGCTCGATGGGGCCTGCCACCATCTGGGGGAAAAACATCACATACAACGCATAGATCCCGAAATGGCGTTCTGCTTGTTGACGGCCTCGGTAGACTTCAATCACATAACTTAAACTTTGGAAAGTATGGAAAGACAGGCCAATGGGCAAAATCAAGGATAATTTATTGACCGGGTAATGCAGATCAAAAATTTTGGCCAATTTCATCAAATTAGCGTTAAAAAAATTAAAGTATTTAAAGATAAACAGTATCAGGCAGGTTGAGCAAATGCTGACAATGAGCCAGATTTTCTTGCGATGCCCGCTTGATTGTTCAATATAAATAGCCGCGAAATAATCCACCAATATGGTGCCCAATAAAACAAGGATATAGACGGGGATAAACGCCATGTAGAAAAAGCAACTGGCGCCCAAGAGCCACATCCAGCGGAAACGGTATGGCAGGATAAAATAAACAAGGACAACAGTAAGGAAAAAAAACAGGAACTGAAGGGAATTAAAAAGCATCTACACTTTATACAACATAATACAAAATTTTACAACTTGCTAATAATTTTCCTGATCAATACATCGCTGGCAACCTTATCACCAAAAACACCCACCCTCACTTCAATGCCTGATGAATCCTCTCCGATAGGATGGATATCAATCCATATCTTGCGTCCATCCCCATAATGGCTTCTTATTTGGGCGATCTCAGTGGTTTTTGATTCTTTAATGATTTCTAAATTCATGGATTTCAGCGCCTCTTTAGTGGCCCTGATGGTGTTTTCATAAGTAGAGGGTACTTGTTGGGCTAACTTTCCCGAAAGCCATACGGCTGTTCCTGCCCCTCCCGCGGCCCCGAATAAAACAGCCACACAGCCATAAAAATTGCAAAGAAGAAGACTGCAGATAAAAATTTTCAAGAAAATTTTCATACAATCTCCTTAGCTAAACTTATTATGAATGGCGCCGTCATCCATACTCTGTATTTTCTTCTCAATATTCCCTCCGAAAAATAAGTAAAAGATATCAAACTTTTATTTAAGTATAAAAAATCAAATATTAAGAGAAGATGAAAATAGAATTAAGAACGGCAAATGCGGAAGGAGGTTTTTGGGTATACATTAAAATGGTGGAGGTGCCGAGAGTCGTATAGGCTATTTAGGCCATTTTTCCCTTAATCTCCGTCGACAAAGAACTTTTATAACCCTATTAAAACACTCAATTTAAAACAATCAATGATCTTGATTGTTCATGGTCACTTTGATTATTCATGAGTATTTATATCTTAAAATGTCACGTTTTTGTCACATCTATGTCACATCAATAATTAGACAAGACTGATATTGTTTGGGTACCTTACTCCATTAATTTCTTAAAATCACGCATATAATTATTTAACTCACCCTTATCACCCACACTTTTTGTATCTTTGGTATATTGTTCTAATTCACTCTTTATTGTCTTTTCATTAATACAGGCCAATATACCTAATCTAATTTTATGCTGTAGATATACAATCGTAACGTGAACAAAAAAACACATAAGGACTAAAAGATTCAAACTAAGAATAACATCGAATCTATATGAAGCCCAAATTGGGTAAAACTTAACGAAAACTAAATCCAATAAACTAATTGAGATACAAACATAAATTAGGATTAGCTGCGTAGCGTAAATACTTCTATGCATAGGACGTAACACATCGTGAGAATAATTTTCTAATTCTGCATAATCAACTATGCTTTTGTCTTCAAAAGTAGTAAAAATCATCTTGTCTAATTCATTTAGATGTGCATTCTTCTCTTTAATTTTTCCAACCACCTTACTGATTATTTCTCTCAACTCTTTAACTTCAACAATCTTTACTAAAACGGCATTGAAATAAAGCGCAAATACAGAGATTAAAATTAAATAAACACCATCAGCAGTCAAGAAAGTATCTATAAAATGAAAATCATCCGAATAAAGACCTTTAAACCAACTCTTATATGAATAAAATAGAATTAACCCCGCTCCGATTAAAAAGAAATGTATTTTAAGAAGAATCCAACGTATCCATTTAATTTCGAAGAGTCTAAAATCCCCTATGCAATTAGAGAATATAGATCGAGAAGTGGAGTAAGAGAACATTAAAATGTGGCAGGAGAAGAAATGGTTTTAACTTGTTCAAATAAAGTATTCAAACTTGTCGAAGTAGCCTGATCACCAAAATTTATCACTCCCTCTACGAGACGTTCTTTTCGTCGTTCATCAGATAATTCAAGTCTATAGCCTTTATCATCAATGGACAAAAAATTAGGTGATTTATGAATTAATGCTTTTTTCTGAAAATCATAAACTTTAACTCTGTCTGCAAAATCTACTGTAAGGGATTTTAATTTATCGAATGCTCCTTCTTTATGAAAAGCCCCCCAATTAACAATCACGATCTCGATAATTCCATCTTGTTTGTTTTGTAAAAAACCTTTTAATTCCGTAAATAAATTCTCCCAAAAGATTTTCAAAAAACAATCTGTAACTATTCTAATTTTATTTTGGGCTTTTAAAATCAAGTACTTTGAACCAATAAAAGCATGATCCATCGTTGAATTAGCTATTGGTAAATCCATTTCATTAGCAGCACATTCTTTTACAAAATCTTCAAATGATTTTTCTTGTGGTTCTGGCATTTAATATCCTCTTCTACAAATATACACTACATCGTTAAATTAAACCAATTCTCCCTATTCAATATCTTATTAAACCCACATTAAAATAAAATGAATAAGAAATTAAATATAATTTCTCATACAAATATCTGTTATATATGGGGTTATGATAAAAAAATTTGGTGAATTTGGCAATTTAAGACCTTAAAGATCTTGGTATTCAAATTGAATTTAGAAATGATAATAGCTAAAAATGCCACTGCTGTCAAGCAAAACAGTTGCTGTAGTTGCTGTAATTAAGCTATGTTGCTATCTTAGCAAAACCATAAAACACTTCAAGATTTAATTGATATTTTGGTCTTATACTCTGCCCTTCCCCACATTTAAATTTAACCGATCTCTTGTCATTTAATATTCTAGGGAAAACCCAAAATGAATCAATTGAACCGAAGTATAACTAGGGAAAGCTCCTTAATATTGATGTACCATCCATCCATTATGGACTTAAATATTTCTTTCTGCTTGCTTACGAAGCTCTGTTAATTCAGGATGATTAATTACTTCCAAAATTTTATTAGCTGGTACTACAAGCGCAATACCTGTATTTATCTCATCCATTATTTTCTCAACATTACTATCAATTAAAGTCTTATCTTCAATAAGCGAATAGTGTCCATGAATCAACCCAAGTAAACGAAAAGGATTCTCTTGAAATTGTTCCAAATCTTTAGTTGTTAGCGTAGGAGGCCTCTCTAATTTTCCGGTAGAAGAAATTCTTGGCATGTTTGGCATAACTATAGGACGTTTAAAGAATACGGGTGATCCACTAAGACCTCCTCTTGATCTCGCCTCTATTAAATAAACTTCTGCATTCCCAAATTCTTCTAAATGTACTCTCTCGTCAGGAATCATCGCCATATTTCCTGTACGAACAATCGGTATATTTCTCTGTTTTCCATAAAAATTTGTAAATAGACCTGTTATAAAAACTTCGTCACCTTGTATAATTTGCTGTTTTTCTTGTTCTTCAAACATGCTGGTCGGAATTGTAAGATGATCTAAAATATGACCTGGAAACTTCGTCGGCATTACAGCCACATCAACTGAATCATCAGTCTCATGGATATACCATCGATCTGTTGGTTTCCCAGGGATATGGTCACAGGTTCCATTCTTTAAATTTACCCTTATCACATATTCTTTTTTATAAATTGATCTACACAATGTTTTGCTGTTACCAAATAAGTAAACATTAAATCTTTATTAACACTCGATTCATGTGATACAAAAAAACAAGTTCCACCATAAGAAAATTTCTTATCTAATTGAATACCTACAAAAGCCACACATTTCAAAAGTGGATCTGGAACACGCATTAGTAACTACCCAAGTTGAATAAAAAATCATTCTTACAAATATAAGGAGAATTTATTTTAACTTCATTTGAAGCAAAGTCCCTAAAAAAAGATATGTATCAATTACACACATATTAACATCAATTTGCTCAATTTTATCGTGAACTCCCTTATTGGTCAGATTATATAAAGCTTCAACTCGGTTACCTAAATCATTTACACGGGATTTTAGATATTCTTTTCTAGTTTCACCTTCTGTAGATTTATCGATAAATGCCCATATTCTATTTATATATTTGTCTTCTTTGACGTCAAGTTCTTTGCCCTTACCATAGCTATAAAGAGTTTCTTGCTTAGGGAAAACAGTATCAGCAAAAGTCTTTAAAATTCGCCTACATGATGTTAAAGCTTGGGCCCATTCCTCAGGATTATTAGAAGACAACCTGTCATAAGCAGCGATTAATTGTTGGATAGCAGCCGGGCATTTTTCAATAAAATTCTGATCGACTAACATTCTCGCTTGCTCAAAAATTGTTTCACTAATATTCCCAAATTTAATTGAAAGGCTGACTCTATAAACATATTGATAAATAGCATCTCTTATACGTGCTAAAAGTGTTTTGTGGTTAGTTAAAGTTGCCTGAATTTCTAATTTCTTGTTTTGAATTTTTTGAACAACATCACCATACGTCTCTTTAACAGTTTCGCAACTGCCCTCAGACATGAAACCGCCCGCACCCCAAGATCTCTTATCTACTGATGGTGTAAAGGAAGTCGGAGGAACTAATGTTTTGAGATTTTCCTCCGATGTACGGATTAGGATTTCAAGTTGTGGAACAGATTGAACATAGTACCAGTGCTTATCCTCATATAACTCCTGTTGTTCTGGAGGTAATTTGCTTACATCTACCCCTTGAGGTGGAATTAAACCTTTTAGTATGGTATACCTCCCTGACCAATGCGCTACTTTCTCTGCCTGATTTCTCGTTATAGAGTGCGGCAATGACTTTTCATCATAACCAGTTAGTTCAAGGGTTAACCAGGCCAAAACATCTGCATCATTCTTTAATCTAGCCAACTTTTTACATTTTGAAATAATGTTCTCTAAGGGAAGCGTATTTAAATCAAAATCTGAAAGAATTTCTTCAGTTAGGGCTGAAATTTCTTCGTTCTTAGTCTTTGCTTGCATTTGATTACCTCAAAATTCCACCATAGTTAAAAGAAATAAAATTTACCCTATATTTTGCTTAGTTATACGACTTTTAAGAATAAATGACTAGTGTTATTTTGAGATAGGTTGAATAAACGTTCCTTTATTCAACAGGACGAAAGAGGGAGATTTCTTGCGGAGATTTTTATACCCTTTTTTCAACACTTTTTAGATACTGTTCATACTCCTGCTTAAGGGTATTCATAAAATGTTGAAGATCCTTTCGAATAACAATAATCCTTAACGCAACATACTCCCCTTGAAAACATGTATCACGAGGATATGGGATTTTCAATCCATGAGCTTCAACAAAGAATGTTAGTTCAAATTTATCATCCGGTATCTTACCGCCTAATTCAACACGAAGCTGATCAACTTTCTTAAGACTTTCTTCATATTCAGGTACGGCACGGAATCCTTCTTTTTGATCCTTCCAGCCGAGTTTATGGAAAGGACGAATCTCAAGAATTAAGTCTGACCATCCCGATTTCCACAAATTGGGACTATCATTTGCTAAAGCAACTTCAAATACGGAAATCAAATCTCCTTTATTATCATAACCACCGAAACCTTCGCCTATTACCTCAGGATTAATCAACGGACGAGAATCAAAAGAAAATTCTAAACTATAATTCTGCTCATACCCATCGAAATATTTAATCTCAACCTTTAGAAGGCCATGTTCTAATACTGCCATATTATTCTGATCTCCAATAAGGCATAATTAATGTTTTCATAGACTCCTCCAGTTTAAGATTCGTTTCCTTTATCCATCTTTTTCTTTATTTGCGAATACATGTTAAGCATTCCATCATATTTATCTGACATCAACGTTATTCCTCCTCTGAGCAATCAGAGGTCAAGTAACTGTGATCAATAAGCACGGAAGCTATCGTCTGTTCAGGAATTCCCGTTTTCTTAGATACATTAAGAATGATCAATTGCTTATTCTTATCTTCATAACTATTTTTAAAACTCTCAACGATTGTCTGAATGTCTTTAATATCAATATTGTATTTAGCAGCTAAGATAACAATGGATTTGTTTTCCTCTGGATGCGCTTCTCTATAAGCTTGATCAGCCTTAAATCTATTTCTTCCAGCTATTTCTTCCGAAAAAGGCTTGGGAGGGTGTTTTGGTGCGTATATACCATAATAGAAATATGCCCCTGAAAGAATTATCAACCAGATTATAAGACCATAAAGAGTGTCGGATTTTATCATATTTTATTACCTTTCAAAGAATAGATTATCAATCCTCCCAAAATTAATGTAACTAAAGACCACGTTAAAACATAATCCCAATCTTTCTTGGGGACACAGTATTTCACTACCCAGTCACTACCGTGCCCCATTTCCATTACCATTTCAGGAGTTACAATCGTGGTAGTACCTTCATTAATATGAAAATATTTAACAGGAGTAAGAACTACGATTAAACAGACTGTTAAACCAGTAAGCCATAAAACAATTAATTGAACTATTGTTTTCCATTTTTTCATTTTGCTTACTCCTGCATCAGTGATTAAAAAACCATTGCCAAAGCCTATCCCCCTTAGTCAAGAGCATCACAATTATAAAACTAGCAATAATATATAAAATTGATAGCTGGTATGGTTTAACTCTAGCAGGAATAATTATAAAACCTAGAACAGCTACGCTTATAAAATCCACAATTCGCCAAATCTCTTTCTCTAAATGGACAATAATAAATGGATTAAACAGTAATGCCATTAAAACAATTGCCCATGCCCAAACATTCATACCAGCCGAGAAGAAATAAAATGTTAAGTAAATACTCGTTACAAATATAGTAAGCCTCAAGAATGTATAAAAGCCATCTATAAGAGACTGGTGCAGAATACCCCAAACTTCATCGAAATTATCTCCAGCAATATCTTTTATCATATCTTTATTTTGATCTAAATTTACTTTTAAACGCACCTCTGTTGGAGAAACTTCCTCTAAAATATCACTTTTGATTAATTCATCTAAAATCATGCTCCCATTTCCATATGTGCAAATTTCAATAAATTTTGATTTTGCAATATTCCCATTAATAAAGACTGCAATAATCAGCATAATAATTGAAAATATTACTGGGACTGGGGACAGTTTTGTAATTTTAAACATATCTACTCCTAAAATTTCTCCCCTAAAATAAAAAAGGGGCAAGCATGTTTAAATTTAACGCCATTCTTTGATTATCCTATACCCCCACTCAGTAAATATCAACTACAAACACGCCTAGTAGGTCGTGGTTAATTATGTCGTGTGGATTTAGACTTAATGCATGAATATACGGGTTAAATTTGCGAAAAAACTGCGAGACCTAAGACTTAAAAGAAAATGGACTCAAGAACAACTTGCAGAGGCTGCGGATTTAGCTTATAGGCATGTCCAGCGGTTGGAAAGCATCACTAACACCCCTCCGGCTAAAATAGATACTCTTGATAAGCTTGCCCAAGCATTCAAGATCACAATTTCACAGCTTTTAAAATTTTAAGACTTCCAAATGTTCCAAGTTTTTCTAGAATTGAGATTGCGACAATAACTTTCCTTCTAAAATTCTTAATCTAGAATAATCAATCATATTGTCAGCAAGCTCCACGACTGTTGTAAATTTTACTACAGACAAAAGATTTGTTTCCTGTACTTGTGCAACGCCCTTAAAAAAAACAAACACTGCCAAGATTCTGGGGTCTTTAATTTTATTCCAAACATATCCCATCTGATCAACCAATGCTTTTGATCTCATTTTGATATAATTTTCTAACGATACACTATTGGGGGTATTAATAATTTTATCCTTATCAAACCCAAGTATCTTATCAATTGACACAGCAATAATCCCTCGACAATCAATACCCACATCGACTTTCTTAAAGAATGCGAAAGCTTGGGAAATTGCTTCTTGAACATTTGCATCAAGACTTTTTGTGCTCATTGGCCTCTTACACTGAATATTAAAAATTGCATTTTCCAAATTAAACGAAATGTCATTAAAATTTAATATTCCAATCCCTTTAGATTTTATAAGCACTGCCAACTCTAATTCAAATAAAGAATTTCTAGCCTGATTTGTTGTCGCATCTTCATCTTCAATTAAAAATGTCCCTGCTATTATGCTCTTTAATCGTGATCTAGGAATCTCATGGCTTTTAAGACTCTTAAAAGCCATATATATATCATTAAAAGGAGCTGCTTCTATTAATGAGGCAATAACCGTTTTATTCCCCAATTGAGCGATTATTTCTGATGTTTTCCCCTGTTCCTGGTAGTTCGCTATTTCTATTGCATTTTTCTTTACAGCCTCAAATCTACTACCTTTAATATTGATACCATTTGCGCAAAGCCATTTTTCCACCAATTCAAGGTTTGAAGTTAACTCTTTAAATGTTGTCTTTCCAAATTCTAAGGCCATGTTAAATTAATTCTACCCTAAACAAAAACCATCTTCAATTTATTAAATAAGACCTGAATATTATTCAAAATTTTCTAAATTTTTTGCATAACAGAAAGTGAGATTTATGTGTCTGTAGCAAATTTGACGGTTCGGAGTAGACAGACAAGCATGGATTGAATTAAAAAAAGATGTTATCCATAGAAACCCGTTATCGATTTGACGGTATGCCGTTAGCCATAGAATTTATATACCTAAAAGCATTAAAAAGACTGCTATTTGTCACATTATTGTCACAAAGCCGATTGCTATCGACGCTGGGGTAAGAACAAGGTAATCTTCCTCATGCCACTCTATACACCACCAAGCCCGCAAGATGCCTTCTAGTTACCCAAACCCCGCCATGTTTACGTTTGTATCTGCTTAATGCTGTCCGTATAACGTTACAATACTTGTGGTTATACATACGATTATGCCTATCCCATTGAATTATCGTTGAAACACCGACACGCATCCATTTAAATGGGTATTTTATCCGATCATCGCCTATTTTCCACTTCCGGCGACCACAAAAACTACACGCACCAGGCAAGACTCTAGTTAAGCTTTTCACATTATTTTTACAAAAGCGACAACGCATTTATATTATATAGAGCCCCTTATACGTTAACTTCATCAAGAACTTCAATCCTAGTTTGATCACGACCTATTTTCTTCCTTCTGCTCATCCAACGCTCAATCTCGCTTAATTTAAACCTAACCCCTTTAGGTAGCCGGTAACGAGGAATAAAATCAATACTGATCCAGTAATAAACCGTATTAGGGCTTACTCCCAGAAATTCAGCAATCTCTTTAACACCCACGTATCGTTCCATTTTTACCCTATGAGATATTTAATTAACTAAATCTGACGCTGTGAGTAACTGTAATTCTTTAAATCTATTACTAAGAAGCCATGAGAATTGTTCTGTCAATTTAATTACTTTTTCAGACCTGCCTACCTGCGGGTTTGTTGGGGAAATTTCTTCAACTATCCTTAAGTACCTAAAAACTTCCATATACTTCAATGCTGATGTACGGCTCCACTCCATTTTATGAATTACATCTTCTGTTATTAATACACCGTCGTTTTCGATTAATTTATTCAATAGCTTTGTTCTTTCAAGGGAAGCCGAACATAAGGCCACCCGCAAAACTATTGCAATGTCTTGATCATTTAAGGAAGTCCTGCCACAGGCAACGGCATGGCCCCTGGCAAGGTTATATAAACATTGATTTATTCTGTCGGGCTTTTCAATCTGTGGTTCGGTGTGATTAAATTTACCATCTGCGGCGTGTTCTTCCCAAACATTAATAGTGCCTCTAAGACAGGCCACCAGTTGGGCTATGATAGCAATCTCTTCCAAAAACTGCCTATTATCAGCTTGCTTGTCCCAAAGAACACCATCCTTACAATTAAATAAATCATTTAATAATTGGAAGGTGGCTTCTCTACAGACCTTTTCCTTCTGCTTAGGAGAAAACTCCGCAGATAACTGATTGGCTAAAGTATCTGTGGACTTATCTGGGGCATTAAAGTTATAAAAGAATAATCTGGCTCCAAAGTTGCCCATTACCCGCCACACCCGTGGTCTAATGGGCGTAGATGCCGATAGGAACATAAATAAACATTCCTCATCATATCCTCGGCTACCATGAACACCGCCATCAGCCCTGTAGCCTTCACCATCAAAAATACGGGTTAAAATACTAATTGTTTTTAGCAAATCATCATCCCTCATACCAAAAAGGGGTGCCAAATCACGGACAATAAGAATCTTATCCTTGATTTTAGGCAATAAATCTATTTTAGGTAGATCCTTGGTCTTAACATTGGCGGCCTGACTGACGAATGATGCTGGGGAAAAACTATCGGTCGTATAGACCCAATTTTTACAATCAGAAAAAAAATTCAACACTATTGTTTTGCCTGAGCTAGGAACATCAACATATATAAGCCCAAAAGGGTTTGAAATGTCGTCAATTAATAGTTGGCAAGCAACGCTTAAGCCAATCTCCGCAGGTAAAACAAGTCCGGTAAAATTCTGATGTATTATTTTTCTCCATTCTTCAATCCTCATATTTTTCTCCAATTTTTTATCAATTATTCAACATGGTTAAAATTATCCATTAATTCAATGTACTTCTTAACAATCGCACTGGTAACAACCTCCTCGATTTCTCTTTTATAAGGATAAAAACAAGGAATTTGTTTACCAGAAGAAAGGGCCTTTGTAGGGAACACAAGTCTATAGCCAAGTGGATTATTCGGCGCTGTATGAATCGCAATATTCCCTAGATAGAATGAATCATTAATTTCGCAGGAGGCAAAAGCTACTAAACTTTGATTTTGAATAACTGGATGGATTTGAACATTTGAGATTTGTATTAAAGCATTCATATTTTGATCACCTCTTATTATAATTAACTTCACAGCCAAGTAGAAAAACAAAAAACCCTGAAGTAATTTCTTACTTACAGGGCTAATATAGCAAATCTTTTTAAATAATTCCTTGCGGTTTAAAATCTATTTCTTAATGCAAAATTACATTTTAGGGTTTATCCACCTCCATACCTGCGACGGACTTCTATAGCATGACTCAGCCATTTCAGCATCATTTGGAAATTTCTTATCAGCTTCATGGGCTAATAAATCTTCTAACTCTTTTGCAGTGAGTTTGGGATTCTTTTGGTATTTATCTCTAATAATTTGTTTCAATCCCTTCATGTCTTCATTAAGCCGACGTTTACGATTTTCTTTTAAAAGCCCAACTTCTCTTAATAAATTATTTATACGAGTCCCATGAGCTTGTGAAGAAATCTCAACATCTTTTCTTGAAATCAAGTAATCAGGCATAATCGAACAAAGTCCAAAATCATCAGACCAATCTTTTTCAACAGCTTTAACAGTAAAAAGAGTATCAAGTAAGAATTCGGGCGCCGCATTGTATTCCTTAGAATAGTTTTTAAGATATTCTTCTATCTCACCATTCCATTTTAAAGTCCCCTCACTTGTTATTTTTCTTTGTATTAAAACGTCGTTATGATAAATATAACAAAAATTCTTTGGATAATATGTAACGGGAAACAATCTATGATCCTTGTTTTTATTAAGCTGTGCAAAGAAATAGGAATTATTTACATCTTTATCTTCATAAGGGAATAAAAGACTGCCTGGATATTTAAAAACAAAAAAACCATCCTTTGAAGAGAGGGGCACATAACGTATAGCCCCCATAGTTAATATGGCTCTGGCAATTTCATTATGCCGGGACTGTTCAATCATTGCTTTCTTCACCACTTCTTTCTCACGTCTTTAATTATTGAAGAAAATCTAATTTAGTTACCGCACTATCTACATGTTTATCCGTAAGGTGACTATAAATCATCGTTGTTTCAATGTCTGAATGCCCCAATAACCTCTTAATCGTTGCTAGGTCTACCCCATTCATAACAAGGTGTGAAGCAAATGTATGTCTGAGAGTATGAACATTAACATCTTCACCAAATTTTAACTGATTAGCTAACGTCTTAAGACGACGCAAAAGCCGATTCTTATAAATTTTCCCACCATCCTCATCAGAGAAAACGTATGAACTACCATTGGCTTTAAGCTTTTGTTCTTCGAGCAATTTCAACAAGCCGTCATTGATTGGGATCTCACGCTCATTAGTTTTAGGCGCCCAATTGTCCTTGACTATGATCTTTATTTTTCGCCTTCCAAAATCAACATCAGACCATTCTAAATTTTCTAACTCGCTTTTACGCATACCTGTATTCAAAAAAGTAAAAAAGATTGGCCTTAACCAATCATCAGAGCCTTCTAATAGGGACTTACACTCTTCTTCACTAAGAAATCGGGGAGAAAGCTTGGTTGGAACATTTAGCTTGGTAATCCCATCACTGGGATTTTTAGCGGAATAGCCCCACTGAATACCTAAACGAAACATCATCCGAACCACAATCACTTCAGCATTGACGGTTCTGTTTACAGCCCCCTCTTGCTTACGAAAACTTTTAAAATCTTCAAAATGCTTAAAACGAAAATGTGAAATCTTTGTTAGATGAGGATAATCTGAATTTAAGAAGCGGTTAAAATTATCAATTATGGATTGGTACCTGGCACAAGTTGCCGGAGCGAGATTTGTTTTGCAGTAATTTTGGTATTGATTAACTAACTTGGAATAGGCGCCATCTTTAACTTCAAATCCTAATTCTTTGCGGGCTATCTTGACTTCAACATCCTTAAGATAGAGTTCTGCTGTACGTTTATTTGATCCAAGAAGCCTTCTAAATCTTTTTCCGTTGACGCAATAATCAATTTCCCACGAATTCCCACGTTTTCTTAATTTAGCCATATGCTCCCCGCTTGCTTATGTCACATTATCGTCACATATGTGGCATAAGGAGCATACTACTATTACAAACATATGTCAAATATTAACTTACGACACATGATATTATTATGGTGGAGGTGCCGAGAATTGAACTCGGGTCCTTGAGTCTCGTAATATAAGCGTCTACATGTGTATTTTGTCTACTTTTCGTCTTATCCCTTACCCTCCGGCAAACAGGATTGTTTCGGGACCAGCCACCTAACGTCTCGCCTTAATGCTGACGGCAAGCATTAAAGCCAGCCTGCTAATGACTGTTTATCTGGCTAGCAGGCGTTGCTAGTAAACAGGCTTAACTACTGTGTAGTTAAGGCTTACGCGGCCAGAGCGAACGCTGGAACCACAGGAGCGACCATTGGTGTCGCTGTGAAATTGCGCACAGGAACCATTGGCTTTGTCGCTGCGAATTCAGCTTCAACTTGACCAACCGTTAACGTATTTGCGTTAGCGTTTAATTTGTGCTTAGATTATTTTACGAGGCCTACCAAGCTTCCTCGACACGCGACCTATACCCGACTAACTCGAAGTCGAAACCAGTCACCCCCATTAGAAAGAACATGTACAGCTATACTATAACGCAAGATTGTTGCTTTGGCAAATTTTGCTTAGGGGCGCGCGTAAATAGGGGACAGCGCCCTATTGTTTTCAACAATAGGGCGCTGTCCCCTATTTACCCTATTTACCCTATTTATAGAACTCCCCCTGCCCCGAGCAATGCTATTGCAAATCAAATAGCCTGCATGCCGCAGAGAGCGGCAGGCCTCTTTATAAAAAAGAGGGGGGACATCATTTTCTATTTTTTACTGACCTATCTATCTCTCTCTTAACTATATCCCCTGTTTCTTGCTCAGCTACCGTTTTATTTTAATCGAACGGTCTATTTCCCGTTTGGTTTCACGTTTTTTAATATCTTTGCGTTTATCATACAGTTTTTTACCCTGCCCCACGGCGACTTCTACCTTGGCCCAGCCTTTTTTGTTGAAATAAATCTTGGTGGGGATAAGTGTCAGGCCTTTGCGGGTCAGGTTCCCGTTGATGCGCTCGAGTTCTTTGGCATGCACCAAAAGTTTCCGCGGGCGGGCAGGTTCTTCATTCAGGTAGGAGGCTTGCGCATAGGGGGTGATGTGCAAATTATAAAGAAAAAGCTCGCCTTTATCAATATGGGCAAAGGCGTCGGTGAAACTGGCTCCGCCGGCACGCAAGCTCTTGACCTCACCGCCGTTGAGGGCAATGCCGCATTCCCATTTTTCCAGAAGGAAATAATTGTGATAGGCTTTTTTATTGGTGGCTATTGTAGTCATAAAATGGATTTTTTGAACTCCCCCTAACCCCGAGCTATTCTATTGCAAATCAAATAGCCTGCCTGCCGCAGAGAGCGGCAGGCCTCTTTATAAAAAAAAGCGAGGATATTTTAACTACATTAATTTACCATATAATCCTAAAAATATGGGTATTGTTATGATACTTGCAAGGTGTGTAGTAAAAATACATTGATTAATAAAATTCTGGTTCGCTGTTTCGTAATTGCGGCCGATGATCGATAATGTAATGGAGCTGGGCATACAGGCCTGGATCATGGCAACCACGCTGATCAGAGGGTTTAGTTTTAGGAAGAATACGGCAATCAAAGTTATCAGGGGCAATGCGGCTAATTTGATTAATACGACACCTGTCACCTGCGTCCACGCCACCCGGGTAAAACTGGAAAGGCTTAAATTGCCGCCAATGACGATCATGGCCATGGCCATGGCCGCATCCCCTAATATCTTGATTGGCTTTAAAACAATCTCCGGCACAGCATTTGGGCCAAAGGCTAAAACAATAATCATGGCGGCAAGCATGCTCAACAAAGGCGGGTTGATCATTTTCCTTAAATCCATGCGGGACGATTGACCCCTGGTTAAAAGCCAAACCCCCAGCGACCACAGGCAGGTGTCAAAACCGATAATGGAAAGGATCACACAGGTGTATACCTGCCCTGCCCATGCGCCTAAAGGCAGGGACATGACCATTAGCAACGGAATATACCCGGCATTATGTAACGACGATACGGCTAAAAACTCATCCTTCAAAGGACTGCGATGGCGCAGGACAACCAAAAAAGAAACCAAGAGGCCCGTCAAAACCAGGCTGATATTAATCAACGGGAACCCCCACCAAAAAGGCATCCGGACCACATCAAAATGCGTGATGATCTGGTGAAAAATAAACAATGGGAAAAAAATATTAACACTTAAAAAGGATAGGAGCTTAAGGCCGGACTCATGAATGATACCGCTGCGGACCAAATAAAAACCCAAGGCTCCCATGGCGAAAATCTGGGCAACGGCGATGGCGGATGTTTGAAAAGTTATAGGTAACATAATTTTTGGATTATAACAGTTGACTCTTCTTGTTGACAGCGTTATTTACTATAGCTATACTAAAAACCTTGCGAGGTCGAAGCAATTGGGCCTTTTACTAAAAACCTTGCGAGGTCTAAACAATTGGGCCTTTTAGTTAAAAGTCTTGTCAGGTTCATTCTGGCACGTAGATATAAACGTTTGCCGGGGTGGCGGAATTGGTATACGCGTACGTCTCAGAAGCGTATGGCGAAAGCCTTGAGAGTTCAAATCTCTCCTCCGGCACCAAAATAGAATCCCCCCTCCCTAACCCTCCCCACAAGGGGGAGGGAATAGATAATAGAGGTTATGCCCAGGAGTTTATATGAGTGATGACGTCAATGTTAAGAAACACGCGGCGATGGATGAAATTGAACTTAAGGAATGGCTCGCTTCCCTTGATTATGTCTTAAATAGCGGGACACCGGACCGGGTGCAGTACCTGCTGCAGCAGCTTCAAATCCGGGCCCAGGAATCAGGCGTTACCCTTCCCTTCACCTATCACACCCCCTATATCAATACGATTTCCAAAGACAAACAACCGGCTTTCCCAGGCAACCGCGATTTGGAGCGCCGTATCAAATCCATCGTGCGCTGGAATGCCATGGCCATGGTGGTGCGGGCCAATAAGCTCACCGATGGCGTCGGCGGGCATATTTCAACCTTTGCTTCCTCGGCCACCCTTTATGAGATCGGTTTTAATCATTTTTTCCGGGGACGCACGGATACTAATAATGGGGACCTGGTTTATTTTCAGGGCCATGCCTCACCGGGTATTTATGCCCGTGCCTTTGTGGAAGGCCGTTTGTCGGAAACTAATTTATGTAATTTCCGCCGGGAATTGGCTGTGGGTGGCGGCCTTTCATCCTATCCTCATCCCTGGCTGATGCCGAGTTTTTGGCAATTCCCCACTGTTTCCATGGGGCTCGCTCCTATCATGGGGATTTACCAGGCCCGCTTTAACCGTTATTTGGAAGACCGTGGCCTTAAGGCCAAGGATGATAATAAAGTCTGGGTTTTCATGGGCGACGGGGAATCTGATGAACCTGAATCCTTGGGTGCTTTGACCATGGCTTCCCGGGAAAAATTGGATAATTTAATTTTTGTTATTAATTGCAATTTGCAGCGCTTGGACGGCCCGGTGCGGGGCAACGGCAAAATCATCCAGGAATTAGAAGCTTTGTTCCGCGGCGCCGGCTGGAACGTGGTCAAGGTGGTCTGGGGCAGCGAATGGGACCAATTGCTGGAAAAAGATACCGAAGGCCTCCTGGCCCGCCGCATGGGTGAAGTGGTTGACGGTGAATTCCAAAAATATTCTGTCTCCTCTGGTGCCTATATCCGTGAAAAGTTTTTTGGCACAGACCCGCGTTTGCTTGAGATGGTGGCCCATCTTTCCGATGAACAGATCGGCGACATGAAGCGCGGCGGACATGACCCTGAAAAAGTGTACGCGGGCTATAAAGCGGCCGTTGACTATAAGGGCGCTCCGACGGTGGTCTTGGCCCATACGATCAAAGGTTATGGTTTGGGTGAATCCGGTGAAGGTAAAAATATCTCGCACAATCAAAAGAAACTAAATGACGAGGAGCTCAAAGAATTCCGCTCCCGCTTTAATATCCCTATCTCGGACGCGGAAGTGGCCAAGGCGCCGTTTTACAAACCAGCGGAAGATTCCCCTGAAATGAAATACCTAAGGGAACGCCGCACGGCTTTGGGCGGTTCCTTACCGTTACGCCGTACAGAAACAACCCCCTTAAAAACCCCTCCAGAAGAACTCTTTGAAGAATTTTATAAAGGCACGGAAGGCCGCGCGGTATCAACGACCATGGCCTATGTGCGCATCCTTTCCCAGTTATTGCGGGATGAATCCATCGGTAAATTCATTGTCCCCATCATCCCGGACGAAGCCCGCACCTTTGGGATGGAAGGGCTTTTCCGTCAATGCGGGATTTATTCCCACGTCGGACAGCTCTATGAACCGGTGGACATGGACAGCCTGATGTATTATAAGGAAGCTAAAGACGGGCAAATTTTAGAAGAAGGCATTAATGAAGCAGGCTCCATCTCCTCTTTTATCGCGGCAGGGACTGCCGCGGCAACCCACAACATCAACACCATCCCCTTCTACACCTATTATTCCATGTTCGGCCCCCAGCGGGTCGGTGATTTGGTCTGGGCTGCCGGTGACCTGCGTTGCCGTGGTTTTCTCGTCGGAGCAACTTCGGGGCGCACCACCCTTAATGGTGAAGGTTTACAGCACCAGGACGGCCATACACATCTGTTGACCTCAACGGTGCCCAATTTGGTTTCCTATGACACCTCCTTTGCCTATGAAATTGCCGTGATCATCCGTAACGGGATTGAACGCATGTATGAAAAACAGGAAAGCGTGTTTTATTATCTTTCCGTTGGCAATGAAAATTACACCATGCCTCCTATGCCGGCGGGCGCTAAGGAAGGCATTGTTAAGGGTCTGTACCGTTTTAGCCAATCCGCTAAGCAATCCAGCCTTAAAGCGCATCTGTTGGGTTCAGGGGCTATCATGAACCAGGTTTTAGAAGCCCAGAAAATCCTGGAAGAAAAATATAATGTTTCCACCGACGTATGGGGTGCGACCAGTTACAATGAATTGCGCCGCGAAGCCCTGCATGTGGAACGTGAGAATATGTTAAACGGCAAGAAAACTAAAGTGCCCTATGTGACACAAATGCTCCAGAACGAAAAGGGTGTCTTTGTCTCTGCCTCTGATTATATGAAGGTCTTAGGCGATTCGATCCGCCAATGGGTGCCCGGCCCTTATACTGTTCTTGGCACCGACGGGTTCGGCCGCTCGGAAAGCCGTCCGGCGCTTAGAGATTTCTTTGAGGTGGATGCTAAACATATCGTGTGGGCAACGCTGGTGACCCTGTGTGAACAAAAACAAATTGGGGAAGATACCTTGGCGAAGGCGCAAGGGGAATTGAAGATTAATCCGAATAAGCTTAACCCGATGATTTCGTAAAAGGACATTTATGGCAGAATTGAAACTTCCTGAACTGGGTGAAAATATCACCCAGGGCACCGTCACTAAAATCCTGGTCAAAGCCGGCGATACGGTCAAAAAAGGGCAAAACATCCTGGAACTGGAAACGGACAAGGCTGTTTTAGAAGTCCCTTCCAGCGCTGATGGCGTTATCGGGGACATCCTGATCAAGGCTGGCAGCGTTGTTAAGGTTGGACAGGCGATTTTCACATTGTCTGGCTCTTCAGTGGCTGCAACTAAATCTCCCAGTCATTCTGAGGCGAAAGCCGAAGAATCCAAAAACCTTAAAGATTCTTCACTACGGCCTACGGCCTTCGTTCAGAATGACAATTCTACAATCTCCGGCGGCATTTCTGAAATGACCTTACCTGCCTTGGGCGAGAACATTGAAAAAGGCACTGTCACTAAAGTCCTTGTCAAGGTGGGCGAAGCCCTTAAGAAGGGTCAGAATGTCTTAGAAATTGAAACGGATAAAGCGGTTTTAGAAGTCCCTTCTCCGTCTGAAGGTGTTGTTAAAGAAATTTTAATTAAGGCAGGCTCGGTCGTCAAGGTTGGTCAGACGATATTTAAGGTTGAAGGTGGTGCATCTGCTGCCTCTAGTACTGCAGCTGCGGCCAAAACACCTAGCCCTTCTGTAACAAAAACTGAAAATAGCCCCGGAGGAGAACCTAAAACAGATTCTTCACTGCGGCCTGCGGCCTCCGTTCAGAATGACATTACCAAAAACACTTCTATTCCTGTACGAAAAGACATACCCGCGGCACCCTCAGTGCGTTTGTTGGCGCGGGAATTAGGCATTGATATTGGGCAAGTCCCTGGTTCCGGAAAAGGCGGGCGCATTTCCACCGATGATGTGAAAGCCTATTGTAAAATGCTCAACACCTCCCCTGCCGCTGCTGGCACAGGCCGGGCTGTTCAACAAGCTTTGCCGAATTTTACCAAATGGGGGAACGTGCGCCGGGAAGCCATGAATAATGTCCGCAAAAAAACAGCGGAACATTTATCCAACGCGTGGACGAGCATCCCTCATGTCACCCAATTCGACAAGGTTGATATCACAGAACTGGAAAAATTGCGTAAAAGCATTTCCGGGCCGAATAAAAAGATTTCTGTCACCCCCTTCATCATTAAAGTCGTAGCCGCGGCCTTGAAGAAATTCCCGCAATTTAACAGCAGTGTGGATATGTCAACCCAGGAAATTGTTTTTAAAGACTATGTCAATATCGGTGTTGCGGTTGATACCGACCGTGGATTGCTTGTCCCAGTATTAAAAAATGTGGATACAATGTCGATCATCCAGATCTCGGATGAATTGACCGCCATGGCTGAACGCGCCCGCTTGCGCAAGACCACCATCGAAGAAATGCAAGGCGGTTGCTTTACGATTTCTAATTTAGGCGGTATCGGGGGCACTTGCTTTACCCCCATCGTCAACTGGCCGGAAGTGGCTATTTTAGGCGTTTCCAGAGGCACTCTTGAGCCCGTGTATACGGACGGGCATTTTATACCAAGGCTCATGCTTCCCTTATCTTTGTCGTATGACCATCGCATGATCGACGGTGCTGACGGTGCGCGCTTTATCCGCTGGGTGTGTGAGGCCATTCAACAGCCGTTTTTATTGGATTTGAATAAGTGACCTCGACGTAACGTCGAGGTCATCCTGAGCCAACTGGCGAAGGATCTCTAATTGAGATTCTTCGGCTTCGCCTCAGAATGACAAAGTGAGTCATATGAATACTACACAACTTGTTGTCATCGGCGCCGGTCCTGGCGGTTACGCGGCGGCTTTTTTAGCGGCTGACCTGGGGATGGAAGTGGCCATTGTTGAAAAAGAACTCAACCCCGGTGGTGTCTGCCTCTATCGCGGCTGCATCCCTTCCAAGGCCTTATTGCATGTGGCTAAAATCATTTCTGAGGCCAAGCATGCAGAAGGCTTTGGCATTGCCTACAATACGCCAAAAATAGACGTTAATAAATTACGTGACTGGAAAAAGAGCGTGGTCAGCAAATTGACCGGTGGTCTTGGTCAATTGGCCCGTGCCCGCAAAATCAAATATTTCCAGGGGGACGCCAGTTTTATCAATTCCAATACCCTTAAAATTAAGAAAGCGGATGGCACTAGTGACGAGCTTTCCTTTCAAAAGGCTATTTTAGCAACGGGCTCACGCCCTTCTGTGATCCCTAATTTACCTAAATCGCCTGATATTTGGGATTCCACAGCTGCTTTGGAATTAGAAAGTATCCCTGAAAATCTTCTGGTTGTCGGCGGCGGTTATATCGGCATGGAATTAGGCACGGCCTACCATGAATTAGGCTCCAAGGTCTCGGTGGTGGAAATGACACCAGGCCTGCTGCCCGGTGCTGACCGTGATTTGTCTGATGTGCTTTATAAACGTGTTAAAGGCTTGTTTGCCAAAATCATGCTTGAGACCAAGGTCGTTAAAATGGAAAGTGCTGCCAATGGCATCAACGTTACTTTCACTGACAAAGAAGGTAAAGAGTTTAAAGAAAATTACAATAAAGTCCTGGTCTCTATCGGACGGCGTCCTAATTCGGAAAATCTGGGGCTGGAAAACACCAAGGTCAAGGTCACCCCTCGCGGCTTTGTAGAAGTCAATGAACAGCGCCAGACAACAGACCCAAATATTTTTGCCATCGGCGATATTGCCGGAGACCCCATGCTGGCCCATAAAGCCTCTCACGAAGGCCGTGTGGCTGTTGAAACCATTGCCGGTCACAAGGTGGCCTTTGAGCCCCAGGCCATCCCTGCCGTTGTTTTTACCGACCCTGAAATCGCCTGGTGCGGGATGACTGAAATTGACGCGGCTAAAGCTGGACGTGAAGTAACGGTCGTTAAATTCCCCTGGGCCGCTTCAGGCCGGGCACTTACTCTTGATCGCACCGACGGCTTGACCAAGCTCCTCATTGATCCTAAAACTCAACGTGTCCTGGGTGTTGGTATTGTGGGCGTTGGGGCCGGAGAAATGATCGCTGAAGGGGTCGTGGCCATTGAAATGGGCGCGGTCGCCGAAGATTTAAAACTCTCCATCCATCCTCATCCCACCCTCTCCGAAACCATCATGGAAGCCGCTGAAAGCTTCTTTGGCCACAGCACGCATATTTACAAGCCTAAAAAATAAATTAGAACAACCCCTGCTTGGCCAGGGTATCGTGCAGTTGCCACCAGAGATCATGGGCTTGTTTGCAGGTCAGACCATAACGATGCACTAAATAATAAAGACAATCATAGTTCTGGCGGTGGAAATACATTAAGAATTGCTGCCAATCTTCCTGGGTTTGAAGAGTTTCTGCTTTTTCTTTGATCCAATAGTCAAACATACCGCGGCTTTCCTGGGGATAGAGCGTGAAATATTGATACGTCAATACACTTGCACTTAAAATACCTGCCAAGGCAATGGCTGGCCACAGCGCTGATACGCATTGCGCCGCGGACCACCACATAAAACCGGTAAAGAGCATCATAAACGGCCAGGAGCCGCAGATCCGCAAGGCATGGGGGAGTTCCTGATTGGTCAAGGCGGAGGGGATGATGCCGATAAAGAAATTGGCGGCCAAAAATAAAAGCCAACGCCGGTTTTTGACCACCGGATTATCAGCCCAAGATCGGCGCTGGATAATCATAACCAAAAACACGGCCAGGATGATTAAACTCAAGATATCCAGAACGCTGAATATCCCTAAATGCCTGGTCGAATGCACATAGGACGGGTCTCCGGTGAAAAAAAGAAAATCAGGGCTTAGATGCAGCAGGTAATTGTGGACAAAAACAGTGATCATCTCCCACGGGGTGCCGGTTTTTCCCAGGGAATGCAGATAATTGGAACTGAAAATACTGATATCATCAAAGCGCCGGGCCAAGGTGCCATATTTATACCCATATACCAATGGAAAGAGGCTCACAATAAATACGGATGCCAGACTGACCACAGATGACAAACGTATAGAACGCCTGCCCCATTCATAAAATCCTAAGCTTGCCATCATGAGCGGGATTTGCAATCGTGCGGGTGGATACGCGTACATGGCGCATGCAAAAAGAAAACCTGCCAGGGCCCAATCCCACCAACGCGTGGAACGCCAGAAAAAATATAGGCCCCAAATAGCAAAAAGCGGTGCGGAATACGATTCCAGGGCGACCCGTGTCACGACCCAGGCCCAAGGAGAACACGTGGCCGCCAGGACAACGACGAGGGCAAATGATTGGCCGAATAATTCTTTGGACAAAAAGAAGAGCCCCAGGAAACCAATCATCAAGACAAAGACACTGTACCCCCTTAAACTGGGAACAGTGGTCCCGAAAATTTTGGCCCAGCCAATGCCCGGATAAACCCAGGTGGGCGGCTTGTCCTGTCCGTATTCCATAAACCCGAACAAGGGATGCGGTGTCAACTCCGCGTCACAACCGCTTTCCTTAAAGCACTCCATGGTGACAGCGGAACCCATTTCATCCACATGATAACCGTAGGGAATGGTATCGAGCTTCCAAAAACGAAGGGCATTGAATATTAAAACGGCGAGGATGATTATACAGATAGCAATTTTTTTAAACATTAAAAATCACCGTCATTCTGAGGCCTCAGCCGAAGAATCTCTCAAAGAATTAATTTTGTTAAGATCCTTCGCTACGCTCAGGATGACATGATATTAAATAAAATTATATGTCCCGGCCGATGGCTAATTTGACAACACGGCGGATATCGTCAACCTCAAAGGGTTTCTTCAAGCAATCGACAGCCCCTAAAAGAGCGGCCTGATGGCGTTTCTCATCCAAACTATAACCGCTCATCATCACCACCGGCAATTCCGGGGACAGGGCTTTAACTTCCCTTAACACTTCCACACCATCTTTACACGGCATCACCATATCTATAAATACAATATCGAATTCTTGCAGTTTAATGGCTTCCAGGGTTTTCGCCGGATCATGGACCACGGTGATATGGTGGCCATAATAGCCCATGGTCAGGTTAAAAAAATCACCAATGACTTTTTTATCATCAACAACCAAAATTTTAAGAGGCTTCATGTGACAGCTCCTGATTGATTGTGTCCAGGCGGACACAGGGCAGCTTGACCGTAAAGGTGGTGCCCTCCTCATTACTTTGGACATTTATACTTCCCCCGTGTTCATTGACCAAATCGTGGCATAAGGCCAAACCTATGCCTGAGCCTTGCGTCTTGGTGGAAAAAAACGGGTCAAAAATTTTGGCCTGATGTTCATGCGCGATGCCCGGGCCGTTGTCCTTAAAAATTATGACCGCCTGGTGGTTTTCAATATCATATTTCGAAGAGACCAATAAGGTGCGCGGTGCCCCGTGGGGCATTTCACTTAAAGCTTCCATGGCATTGACAACCAGGTTCATAAACACCTGCTGGAGATGCAGGGCATCCCCGAGGATGAAGGGTATCTGGTCGTATAATTGCATGTCCCATCCGATGCGGCGGATGCGCAGTTCGTCCAGAAGCAGATTAATGGATTTATAAATAACCGCATTAATGTTTGTTTGGGTCTTTTGGATTTTGCGGTGGCGGATTAATTCCATAAGGTTGGCCAGCATGTCCTTGATATAAAATGACTGCTCGTCCATCACGCAAACAGGTTTATAAAAGGGTGAATTGATGTCCATTTCCTTTTTCATAAAACGCACAAAACCATGGATGGCCGTGATCGGCTGGCTGATCTGGTGCAATAGCCCGGCACTTAAAGCCGCGACCGCCCCTTTTTTACCGCTTTCCATTAATTTGACATGGGCGGCCTTGAGTTCCATGATCGTGGCTTCCAGCTGCAAATTCTTTTCTTTAAGGGCGTGGTTAAGTTGGATGTTCCGGATAAAAAACCAGATTAAAACAAACACAAGAATGACATCAATGGCTATAAAAATGAGATGCATAATTTTATTGTAGAACTTTAGGTTAAAAAAACCAGCTTATTTCTCTAAAACACCTTTTAGGTCAAGCTGATCGCCCACCTGCCAGTGGTGGACGTTAGTGTAACCGTTGTTAAGTTCCAAAACATAGCGGGCGCTTTGATCGGGGGTATAAACCGGACAAGGGTCAGCCAAACACGCAGGGATATTTTGGCCTATATAAACAATGCGGAGCTCCTTGCTGATCCACAGGATGTCCAGGTTAAAATGCATGTTCTTCATCCAAAACTGATGCGCGTCATCAAAGGTAAAAACAAAAAGCATGCCTTTATCCGGACTTAAGCCGGTGCGGTACATCAGCCCGCGTTCCATATCGTCCTGCTTGGAAACCACCTCCACAGCAACACAATTGCCGTTGTGGCACACTTGGGGAGGGATTGTGCCAGCGAAGCCAATACCTGAAAACAAAAACAGAAAACAACACACGAATCGTTTCATAGCGCGTTGACCCCGAATTTTTTGAGCATCTCTGCGAGCTTGCTTAAAGGCAGGCCCACCACGTTAAAATAACACCCTTCAATGCGGGGAATAAAAAGAGCTCCCTTGCCCTCGATATCAAAACCACCGGCCTTGTCCAAAGGTGAGACCAATCGATGGTAACGGTCAATGGCCGTGTCGGTCAGCTTGGTCATAAACACCTTGGTTTTCGCGTAATCCATCTCCTGCCGGCCGGTTTGGGCATCGACGATGGCCACGCCGGAATACACCCAATGCGGATGGGCCATCAGTTCTTTAAGATTTTTTTTAGCTTCGGGTAAATTTTTAGGTTTCAGGATCAGGCGGCCTTTGCAAGACAGGACGACCGTGTCTGAACCAATGATTATCCCTTTCTGCCTGCCGCGCGCCACATCCAGGGCCTTACGCAAGGCATTGGTTTGGACCAGATGGGCAGAGCCTTGTGTCAAACGGGTGATTTCTTGGGCCTTACTGGGACACACGGTAAAAGGCAGCCCTAATATTTTCATGAGCGCGCGGCGCTGGGGGCTGGCCGAGGCCAGGATAATTTTATTCATTGAAGGAATTCAGAAATAGTAAAAATAGATTTTAAAGGCACCTTATATTTAGCCAGCGCCTCGCAGGCGCCTTCACCGCGGTCGATGACGCAAATGGCTTTGATGATCTTGATGTTCATTTTCTGCAACACTTCAATGGATTCCACAAAAGCTTTGCCGGTCGTGGCCACATCATCGATGATGACGACACGTCCGCCCTCTTTGAGCAGAGGCCCTTCAACTTGTTGCTGCTTGCCGTGCGCCTTGGGCTGCTTGCGGATGATGAAGGTATTGATAGGACGATTGTCCTGATGGCTTAAAGACGCGATGGCCCCCACCATGGGGTCCGCGCCAAGAGTTGGACCGCCGATGGCATCTAATTGATCTTCCTTGATCATATCCAACATAACGCGCGCGGTCAAATACGCGCCCGGCGCGGAAAGGGTCACCAGCCTGGCATCCAAATAAAAATCACTTTCTTTGCCGGAGGATAAAATAAATTTTCCCTTGGAAAATCCCTGGGTCTTTAGCAGGTGGAACAGTTGACTTCTATCTTGAGCAATGGTTGTGGGCATAAAAAATCTTTCTATGGTGAACTTAAGTTACATTAAAATTGAGGGAGCTCCAAATTACGGCTATGGATCTCAATTAATAACAAAAGGCGGAATTTTAGCAGGGCTTTATAATTTTTGTATTCTTTGGGGCTAAACCCGGAGGTGGCGTGAAAAGAACGGTTGGCTTCAATTTCCACAATTGTATTTTCATACGTGTCGATCAACTGATCATCGGTCAACTTAATGATGGCCGGTTTATCTAAAATGGTCACGTCCGACGGGAACTCGGCCATTGATAGAGGTGTTAAGCACAAAATCATCATCATCGCTAATGCAAGTTTTTTAAACATAAGTCCCCTTTTTAATATGTCCCCCAGAATGTCGAAGATCCCGCCAAAGGCGGGCCTATAATCGGAGGTCTGATTCAGAATTAATTCTTTTATGGATTCCCGCCTGCCCCGCGATGGCGGTGGCCTTCGCGGGAATGACAAATAATTGATTATATGGTAACATACGGCATGCTTCAAGCCTTTTTACAGGGAGCTGTTGAGCTTATCTTCCCTGACAATTGCCTGCTCTGCCGCCAATTCCTTAATAGCCGCCACCAGCGGCAGCTATGCACCCAGTGCATGGGCGAGCTGGTATTTAATCCAACACCCTTTAGCCGCCAAACAACGACGGGTGCATTTGCTTTTGAAGAGGCTTGGTCTGTTTGCCTGTTTAATGAACCCGCCCAAAAACTCGTGCACGCCTTCAAGTACAATTCTAAAACATCCTTACATAAAACCTTTGTCCCTTTAATGATCGATTTTCTCGACCGCCATCGTGTCCCCTTACAAAATTTTGACCTGATGGCCCCCATCCCCCTGCATCCGTCCAGGCTGCGCGAACGGGGGTACAATCAATCCGCCCTGTTAAGCCTGCCCTTAAGCCGGTACTATAAGATTTTGCATACGGAAAATTTATTGATACGTCAGAAAATGACGCCTACCCAGACGGAATTAGGGGCAAAACAACGCTGGACAAATATGGAAGGGGCTTTTAGAATAAAAAGCCCGACGGATGTGAATGGCAGGAGTGTGGTCCTTGTGGATGATCTTTATACCACAGGGGCAACTGTTCATAGCGCTGCTGAGGTTTTAAAGAAAGCAGGCGCCGCGCGGGTGGCTGTGCTGACTTTTAGTATAGCGGGGACACATCTATAATAGGGGACAGCGCCCTATTTTTGTTTATAAATTTAGTAAAAAATAGGGCGCTGTCCCCTATTATAAACTATGCGTATCATACGAAATTATATTTTAAGCGAATGCCTTCAGCCTTTTACGCTCTCGATTAGCGTATTGACGAGTGTTTTTCTCTTGGGATACTTGCCCCAATTGGCCAACAAGGTCATTAATAACGGTGTTTCCTTATCGGCCATGGGGCAGGTCTTTCTTTATTATATCCCCATCCTTTTAGGCTATACCCTGCCCATTGCCTGCCTGATCACCGTGATCCTGACATTCGGGCAGATGTCCTCGGAAAACGAAATCCTGGCCATGCGCGCCTCAGGCATCCACCTGCTGCGCCTCTTGAGTCCGTTAATCATGGTGGGCATTGCCTTATGTTTAGTGGTCTATATCCTCAATGACCGTATCATCCCGGAAGCCTATGACGCCCAAACCCGCATCCTGCAGGAAACAGGCAGCCAGGACCCCACGGCCATGCTGGAGCCCGGCAGCTTCATCAATGCTTTTGATAAATACATCATTTTTATTTACCGGATGGAAGGCGATCAATTATACGGGGTCAGGATCTATCAACCCTCCCCCAATAAACCCACACGCACCATCATTGCCCAGCAAGGCGAATTTGTCCATGTCCCGGGCCGTGACCAGCTGATGATAAAACTCATAAACGGGACGACCGACGTGCCGATGATGAATTCTAATGAATTTTCTAAGCTTAATTTCCAACAGGATTTCGTCAGGATAGACCTTTCCAAGCGCAATGTTAGAGGCGAGAAAAAAACCAAGGCCATGACGATGCAGGAAATAATCCATAAAATTACACTCCTTCGCCAACAGTCCATAGACCCATCCCCCTTGATTGCCGAATATCACCGGCGGATGGCGTGGTCCCTCTCGCCTTTGATATTCATCCTTTTGGGTTTTCCTTTCGCGGCCATCACCCACCGCAGGGCCAAATCCGCCAATCTGATGTATGCTTTGTTATTCGCCGCCCCTTATTATATTTTGTCCCTGGCCTGCCAGGGCATGGCCTCTCAAAATGTGTATAACCCCATTGCGTTGATGTGGGCGCCCGATGGCCTTGCCCTTATTTTAGCCATTTTTTTTAACTGGAAATTATGCACACGCTAATGAATTTATGCGCATTTTAGATCGATACATTTTAAAATCTATCCTGATCATCTTCGCGGGGACTGTTTTTACCTTCGCGTTTTTGTTTATCCTCATCGATATGTTCAGTAATCTGCAGGATTTTATTGAAAAAAGCGTAAACTTGACCGTGATCGCGCAATATTACATTTCATTCCTGCCTTCGATCATTGTCCAGACGTCCACCATGGCATGCCTGATCTCCGTCCTGTTTACCTACAGCAGCTTAAACGCCCATAATGAGATCATCGCCATCCGTGCCTCCGGCATGAATTTCTGGCAGATCACCCGTCCGGCGCTGGTTTTTGCTATTTTTGTTTCAGCCCTGGTATTTTTAGTGAATGAAAAATTTGTGCCGCAGTCCTCGATGGTCAACCAGGAGATCCGCGACACCCAGATCAAGGTCATCACTTCCCAAAAGGGGATGGGCAAACCCGTGATCCATAACCTGACCTTTTACGGCCTTAAAAACCGCCTGTTTTTTATCGATACCTTTGATCCTAACACCAACGCCTTGACCGGTATCACCATCATCGGGCATGACCATAATCAAAACCTGGTTGAAAAAATAGTGGCCCTTAAAGGTACTTGGACCGGCATCGCCTGGAAATTCTACACCTGCCAGATCACAAGCTATAACAGCGCCATGCCGAATGTCCCCACCGGCATCAAAATTTCGGAAGAAAAATTGATGGATATAAAGGAAACGCCAAAGGATTTCTTAAGGCAGCGCATGGACATATCGTCGATGAACCTGCGCCAACTGCATGGGTATATCAAACGTTTTTCCGGGAGCGGGGCGATCAAGACGATCAATAATCTCAGGGTCGACCTTCACCAGAAAGTGACCTTTCCGCTGCGCAATTTCATCATTGTCTTGATCGGATTGCCCTTTGCCCTGATGTCGATGGGCAAACGTAAAGGCCAAACCTTCACATCCATCGCCATTGCCTTAGTCATCGGATTTCTTTATTACGTGTCGGACGCGGTCGGACTGGCCTTGTCTAAAGGTGGTGCCTTATTGCCCTGGGAGGGTGCGTGGCTTACACCCATCCTGTTTATCATCACGGCTTTGATTATTATTTTCAAGAACTTTTATTAATGATAGACCCGCGGAAGGTGATGGCCGAGGGCGCAAAGGATTTCGTAGCTGATGGTGTCGGCCCAATGGGCTATTTCGTCGACCGAAATGGAGGCCCCCTTTTGGGTGCCCATGATCACGGCTTCATCGCCGATTTTGGGGATACGGCCTGAAAGCGTGACGGCGGTGATGTCCACGATGATCTGGTCCATGGTCACACGGCCCACCACAGGACAGCGCAGGCCTCCCACCAAGACAAAGGCTTTGTTGGACAAGGAACGCAGATAGCCGTTGCTATAACCAATCGGTAGTACAGCCACGGTTAAGTCTTCTTTGGCCTTGAAGGTATGGCCGTAGCTGATGCCACGGCCCTTGGCGATGGTCTGCACAAAAATGATGCGGGTCTTGACGGACATCACGGGCTTTAGGGAAATTTTCTTCTTTAGCTCTTCCTGCGGATAAATGCCGTAAAGCATGATGCCGGGACGCGCCAGGTTAAAAAGTTCGGATTTATAATCGCCCAGCCCCATGCTATTGCTGGCATGCACAAAAGAAAAAGTAATGAACTGGTTTTCCAGGGAATAGACGATATCACGGAAACGGCGCATCTGATTGATGGTAAAATCACGGTCGGTATCCGCGACGGGGAAATGGGTGTAAATCCCCTCGAGGATCAAATTCGGGCATTTTTCACGCAGCGTTTGAACAAAATCAGGAGCATCTTCTTCATTGACCCCCAAACGTCCCATCCCGGTGTCTATTTTAATATGCACCGGGATTTGGATGCCGGCCTGACGGGCTTCGTGGTCTAGGGCATGGGCCATATCCAAGGTGCAAACCGTTGGTGTCAGTGAATATTCAATGATCCCTTTAGCCTCTGAGACTATGGTGGATTCAAATAATAATATTTTTTGCTTAAACCCAGCTGCGCGTAGATTAACACCTTCACTCACATTGGAAACTCCCCAATATTTACACCCGGCCTCATGCAAACACTCCGCCACCTGCAGCATCCCGTGGCCATAAGCCTCTGCCTTAATGACAGGCATGAGGCCAGAGGCATGGGACATATTTTTAGCAGCCAGTTTCTGCAAATGTTCAAAATTATGCGCCAGGGCCTTTAGGTCAATTTCGCACCAGGTCGAGGGGTTGGTGGCAACTTCGATGTTTAGGATTTTAACGTCCATTATTTACTCGCCACCTGGCAATCTTGCGGGTACAGATATAACGGTACCAGGGTTGCGGCATCGTCGTATTGTTTATTTTGAAAGCGCTGATAGGCCAAGGTTGCCATCACATTGGCTTTGGGATACCACCATTTTTCATCAGCGAAAAGACATTTACAGTCACTATTTTTTTTAGCATATTTTTGGTAAGCCGCTTCAATGTCCTTGCGGTAAAGCCCAAGCGCATCACCGACAAAAAGTGTCTTGCCTTGTACTTGTTCTAAAATATCATCGAGTGTGGTCAATAAATAATCGCTTGTTCGGCCTTGGGGGCCGTAGAGGCAAGCGTAGACTTTGTTTCGACGGGCGTCGGTGATGACGCAGATCTCTTTGCACACATCCCCCTCCCTAACCCTCCCCACAAGGGGGAGGGAACTTTGGACACCATAAGCAACGATATCCATGCTTGGGATGCCAACGACTGGTTTACCGGTGGCCATTGCGAACGATTTAACTAATGCCAAGCCAACCCGAAGGCTTGTAAAAGAACCAGGGCCCAGGGCGATGGCAAAGCCGTCAATTTGGTTAAACTTAACGCCAGCGGAATCCAGCATCTTATCCATGACGGATAAAATGGAATCTTCAAGAATGGAAGCTGTTTTTACATTCCGGAAACGCAGCACCTTCTCATCTTTGCTCAGCGCTAATGAGAAGATCTTGGTTGATGTTTCAAAGGATAAGAAATACATATTTTTCTTTGTGTCTCACTTTTATGTTGGAATTCGACCAAATAATAGTGTTTAGGTTGATACTCCCCTAAGCGCTCCGGCCATTCGATAAGGCTGATGCCTTCCCCATAGAAATAGTCGTCAAAATCAAGGGAGTCTAGTTCTTTGGGGTTTCCCAGTCGATAAAGATCAAAATGATAGATGGGCAATTTGCCTTTGTAATGATTCATCAGCACAAAGGTGGGGCTATTGACTTTTTTGGGGCTGACCTTTAAGGCCTGGGCCAGGCCTTTGACAAAGGTGGTTTTACCCGCTCCCAAATCGCCCTGCAATAATACAATGTCGCCGGCTTTGAGCCCTCCGGCCAACAGCTTTGCACAACGTCGAGTTTCCTCCTCGCTGTTAGAAATGAGTGAAACTTTGGGAATTGATTCTTTCTTTCGCATCTGCTGTGATTGTCCCTATAGGATAAAAATAAAAAGATTTCTGACGGGCTTGCCAATCCATCAATCGACGGGCCTTATCTGATGAAAGCGTGAAAAGAAGTTCAAAATCTTCCCCGTCGTTTAAGGCTTGGGATAAACTTGCTCCCTTTTGCCTTGGGATCGAATCAAAATTTAAACGCGCCCCCACCTTACTGGCTTTTAAAATATGGTTTAAGTCCCCTGCCAAGCCGTCAGATATGTCCATCATAGCGCTGGGCTTAAAATTCTCAACTAAAAACCTTGCTTGGGCCACGCGTGGGGTAAAGTTCAAATGGCGGTCCGATTTAAGGGAAGCTCCCAAAAGACCGGTGACAAAGATCCAGTCGCCTGATTTGGCGCCATCGCGGGTGATGAGATTTTTCTTCTCGACAAGGCCTAAAAGAGCCACATTAATAACAATTTTATCTGTTTTGATGGTGTCCCCGCCGACAATGCTGACATTATACGTTTTAGCAATTTGCCCGATTCCTTTATAAATGTCTTTAATAAAATTTA